>Ga0207702_10001019_pt1 | contig 28776 bp, 17 predicted proteins | sample KBSCornC62_FD_184302 | JGI IMG/M metagenome (GOLD analysis project Ga0207702, IMG submission 184302) | Corn rhizosphere microbial communities from Kellogg Biological Station, Michigan, USA - KBS Corn C6-2 (SPAdes) (version 2) | ecosystem: Host-associated > Plants > Roots > Rhizosphere > Soil ... | reverse complement strand
TTCGCCGGCCGGGAGATCGTCACCGTGGGGGGACTGGCGGAACCGGAGAAGCTGCATCCGGTGCAGGAGTCGATGGTGCGGCATTACGGATCGCAATGCGGCTATTGCACGCCGGGGTTCGTGATGTCGCTGTTCGAAGGCGCACATCGCGGGGGACTGGACCAGCCCGATGCTGCGGCCGACCAGCTTTGCGGCAATCTCTGCCGATGCACTGGATACCGCGCCATTCGCGACGCGGCTCGTGAAGTTTTTCGCGAGTCCTGCCATGATCGGTATCGACTCGATTCCTCGCAGGCATCGAATGGAATTCCGGAACTCGCATACGATGGCGACGGAATCTTCCTGCGCCCGACCACGCTGGATGAACTGCTCGATCTCCGCACGCGTTATCCCGAGGCGTCGTTGGTTGCGGGTGCGACCGAGATCGGGGTGGAGATCAACAAGAAAGGCCGGAAATTCCCCTTATTGATTTCGCTCGAGGCGATTCCCGAGCTGTGCAAATGCCTCGCTGCTCCCAACGAATGGATGATCGGTGCGGCTGCACCTCTGACTGCCATCGAAGAAGCGCTCGGCATAGAATATCCCTCGATCGCTGCGATGATGCGGGTCTTCGCATCCCGGCAGATCCGGAATCGCGCGACACTCGGTGGAAACCTCGCGACGGCGTCGCCAATCGGAGACAGCGCGCCCGTCCTCATCTCGCTGGACGCCCGTCTCGAGCTGCGATCCTTGGCTGGGACTCGACTGCTGCCGATCGAGGACTTCTTTATCGGGTATCGAAAGACTGCCCTGGCGCCGGATGAGATCATCGTATCCATACGGATTCCGCGCGGGATGTCGGACGAAGCAGTCGCGCGCCGCGCGGCATTTCTCAAGGTCTCCAAGCGACGGGAGCTGGACATCAGCATTGTGTCGGGAGCGTTCCGGTTGGACCTGGATGCGAATGGACTGATTCGCACTGCGAATCTGGTCTTCGGGGGAGTCGCACCTACTCCGGCGATCGCGCGCGAGGCTGCGGAGTGGCTGGTCGGGAGGCCGCTCGATCAAGCATCGATCGATACCGTCGCTGGGATATTGGAGGGCGCATTTGCTCCCATATCCGACGCTCGCGGGAGCGCAGCGTATCGTGCGCAGCTCGTCGCCAGCCTTTGGCGGAAATTCGCGGCAGGAGAGGGGGAGTATCCCGAGGAGACGCCGTCCGAAGCGTGGGATCACAGCGCGCTACATGGGGGTGACTGCTCGCGCAATATCGCGCACGAAAGCGCCGTCGGGCATGCGACGGGCCGCGCGCAGTACGTCGAGGATATCGCCCTGCGGCGCGGGGGGATGCTCACACTCTGGCCGGTCTGCTCGCCCCATGCGCGCGCTCGGATCCTGCGTATCGATACGACGCGTGCGGCGGCGATGCACGGAGTCGTCGCGGTGCTGACCGCAGGCGATGTCCCAGGAGTGAACGATGTGGGCTGCTCCCGGCCGGACGAGATTTTGCTCGCCGATACAGCCGTCGAATTCCACGGCCACATGGTGGCCTGCGTAGTCGGGGAGTCGGAGGCGGACTGTCGCGCCGCCGCAGAGGCGGTCGAGGTGGAGTACGAGCCCATGCCTGCGATCCTGACCATCGCCGACGCACTGGCTGCATCGAGTTTTCACACCGAGCCAAACTACATCCGACGCGGCGATGTGCGCGCGGCGCTCGCTGCCGCGTCTCGGAAGCTCTCGGGTCAGCTCGCGATCGGCGGGCAGGATCATTTCTATCTCGAGACGCATGCTGCATGGGCGGAGATGCTGCCTGACGGGGGGATCTTCGTGAGTAGCTCGACGCAGCATCCCACCGAGATCCAGACGATCGTCGCGCAGGTGCTCGGTCTCCAACGCAACGAGGTGGTGGTGGAGGCTCCGCGAATGGGCGGCGGATTCGGCGGCAAGGAGACGCAGGGAAATACATGGGCCGCTCTCGTTGCCATCGCCTCGTGGAAAACCGGCCGGCCTGTGCGAATCCAGCTCGACCGTGATGTCGACATGCAGCTCACGGGAAAGAGGCATCCTTTCCACGCGGATTTCGAGGTCGGATTCGACAATGACGGGCGAGTGCTTGCGGCGCGCATCGACTTGATTTCGAACGGTGGTTGGTCGCTCGATCTCTCGCTGCCGATCACCGACCGGGCATTGTTTCATCTCGATAACGCCTACTATCTGCCGCACGTCGAATTCTCCGGCCGCGTCGCGAAGACAAACCTCGTGTCGAATACCGCCTTCCGGGGCTTCGGCGGGCCGCAGGGCATTGTGGTGATCGAGGACATCATGGACCGCATTGCCCGCACGCTGGGCCTGCCGCCGGAGACCGTCCGGGAGCGCAATTTGTACCATGGCACTGGTGAGACCAATACCACCCCTTATGGGCAGGAGATTGGCGACAATCGGATTCGCGAACTCTGGAGCGGCGTCCTCTCGGACGCGGATTTTACTGCCCGGCGCCGGCAGGTGGACGAATGGAATGCGCGGCATCCCATGGTGAAGCGCGGGCTGGCGGTCACGCCGGTGAAGTTTGGGATTTCCTTTACGTTCACCCCTTACAATCAGGCCGGGGCCCTCGTCCTCGCATACGGAGATGGCAGCGTGCAGATCAATCACGGCGGCACCGAGATGGGGCAGGGGGTGCACACGAAGATCCTGGGCATCGCCATGCGGGAGCTGGGTCTGCCGGCGGAGAAAATCCGAATGATGGCGACGCGCACCGACAAGGTCCCGAATACCTCGGCGACAGCCGCTTCATGCGGTGCGGACCTCAATGGCGCGGCCGTGAGCGCCGCATGTCTGAAGCTCAAGGCGCGGCTCGGCGTGCTGGCTGCCAAACTGCTCGGCGCCCATCCTGCCGAAGAGCCTGTCTTCGCGGACGGGCGGGTATTGTTTGCGACAGGTCCGGAGAAATCGATCGGTTTCGCGGAGCTCTGCGCGAAGGCGCACCTCGAGCGCATCTCACTATCGGCGACAGGATTCTATAAAACGCCCGATATTCATTGGGACCGCGCACTCGGAAAGGGGCGGCCATTTTATTATTTCGCAGGAGGGGCGGCGGTGAGCGAGGTCGAGGTGGACGGATGGACCGGAATGCATCGTGTGCGCCGCGTGGATATCCTTCACGACGTGGGTGAGTCATTGAATCCCGGCGTGGATCGTGGCCAGATCGAGGGTGGCTTCGTGCAGGGAATGGGCTGGCTCACTCGCGAGGAATTGCTCTGGGATGAAAAGGGACGATTGCTGACGCATAGCGCCAGCACATATGCGATCCCGGCTTTCAGCGACGCACCCGAGGATTTCCGCATCCGCCTCCTGCCAATGGCGGCGCAACAGGGCACGATTCATGGTGGCAAAGCCGTGGGCGAACCTCCCCTTATGCTTGCGATCTCGGTGAGGGAAGCTCTCCGCGATGCCATAGCGGCATTCGGTTCTCGCGGCGGACTGGTCGCCCTTCCAGCCCCCGCGACTTGCGAGGCGATTTTCCACGAAATTCGGAGACGCTTATGAAGGAGACGCTGTCAGGCCAGATCGTCGATTTGCACCGCCGCCGGATTTTCCCGGGCGAACTGACGATCGATGGTGAGCAGATCGAGGAGATTCGCGAGACCGCGGATGCGCCGCAGCGCTTTATCATGCCAGGGTTTGTGGACGCGCACGTGCACGTGGAGAGTTCGATGCTCCCGCCGACCGAGTTTGCCCGCCTGGCAGTCATCCACGGCACGGTGGGGACGGTGAGCGATCCTCACGAGATCGCGAACGTTCTCGGGACGGCGGGTGTCGAGTTCATGCTGGCGAATGCCCGCCAGACGCCGTTCAAGTTCTGCTTCGGAGCGCCATCGTGTGTTCCCGCCACGACTTTCGAAACGGCCGGAGCGACGCTTGGTTTGGCGGAGGTCCAGTCGCTGCTCGGCCGTGCGGATATCGGCTACCTGAGCGAGGTGATGAACTGGCCGGGCGTGCTCTCGGGAGATCCGGAGCTACTTGGCAAGATTGCCGCGGCGCATTCACTCGGGAAACCTGTGGACGGTCACGCACCGGGTCTGCGCGGCCAGGATGCCGCCCGCTATGCGGCCGCAGGGATCCAGACCGATCACGAGTGTATGGCGCTGCCCGAGGCGCTGGATAAAATCCGTGCGGGCATGCTGATCTCCATCCGCGAAGGATCGGCGGCGCGGAATTTCGCGGCTCTGGAGCCGCTGCTCGTGAGCCATCCCGATCGATGCATGCTCTGTACGGACGACCTCCATCCCAATGCGCTGGTGCGGGGACACATCAATCGACTCGCCGCTCGCGCAGTAGCGGGTGGGGCGGATGTCTTCGATGTCCTCATTGCCGCCTGTTTGCATCCGGTCGAGCACTACCACCTGAGGGTCGGGCTGTTGCGCGCCGGCGATCCGGCGGACTTTATCATCGTCGAGGATCTGAAGGATTTTCGAGTTCTGGAGACCTGGATCGATGGGCAGCGCGTCGCTGCCGAGGGTCGGTCATTGCTCCCGTCCATCCCGGTCGAGGCGGTGAATCGCTTCGCCGCGCCTTCGATCTCTGCCTCGGACCTGGCGATCCGCGCCGCTGCTCCGGAAGTCGACGTGCAGGTGATTGAGGCGTTCGATGGTGAGCTGGTGACGGGCGTAGTTGTCGAAAAGCTGCGGACGACGGAAGGCCAAATTCTCCCGGATATCGGTCGCGATATCCTGAAGATCGTGGTCGTGAATCGCTATGCCCCGGCGGCCCCAGCGGTCGGCTTCATACGGGGCTTCGGATTTGCCAGGGGCGCGATCGCTTCATCAGTCGCCCACGATTCGCACAATGTGGTCGCGGTCGGATGTTCCGACGAAGAGATCGCCGCCGCTGTGAATCTCGTGATCGGCGCCCGGGGCGGCTTGAGCGCCGTCGATCGGGAGGAGCAACGATCGCTTCCGCTGGAAATCGCCGGCCTCATGTCCATTCGCCCGGGTGAGCAGGTCGCCGCCGCCTATGAGGAACTCGCCACCTTCGCGAAGGGTCTCGGATCTGAGATGAGGGACCCCTTTATGACGCTCTCCTTCATGGCGCTACTGGTGATTCCCGACCTCAAGATGAGTGATCTGGGACTCTTTTCCGGGAAGGATTTCCGCTTCGTGCCTGTGTGCAGGGAGTAAGATTGAGTTTCGCGGAGGCCGCTTCTTGCGGGGGCAATACGCTATCCTATAGTGTCCTGCTGTGTCTTACGCGCCCTTCGTTCACCTTCACCTTCATACGGAATATTCGCTGCTCGACGGGGCGGTGCGCTCGAAGGCGCTGATGAAGCGGGCTCTGGAGTACGGCATGCCCGCCGTGGCGATGACCGACCATGGCAACCTCTTCGGAGCGGTCGACTTTTACCAGAATGCCGTGAAGGCGGGAGTGAAGCCGATCATCGGCTGCGAGATGTACATCTCGCCCGGCTCGATGCGCGAAAAGAAGGCCTCGTCCGGCAAGGACGCCGCATACCATTTCACCCTGCTCGCCGAAACCGACGAGGGCTACCGCAACCTCGTGAAGCTCGTCTCGGCCGCGCATCTCGAGGGCTTTTATTACAAACCCCGGGTGGACAAGGAGTTACTCGCCCAGCACAGCGCGGGTCTCGTCGCGCTCTCCGGATGTCTGAAGGGTGAGGTGAACCAGTGGCTCCTGCAGGGCCAGCCTCAGAAGGCGCGCGAGACGGTCGCCGCCTACCGCGATATCTTCGGCGGGGAGAATTTCTTCATCGAGCTGCACGACCACGGCATCGAGCAGCAGAAGCGCAATAATCCGGAACTTATCCGCATCGCGAAGGAGTTCGGGCTCGGTCTCGTGGCCGCGAACGATGTTCACTTCCTGGATCGCGCCCACCACGATGCCCACGACGTGATGATCTGCATCGGCACCGGTGCGATGATCCATGACGAGAAGCGCATGCACTACGTGCCGGAGCTGTACTTCAAGAGCGGCGACGAGATGGCGGCGATCTTTGCCGAGGTACCGGAAGCCTGTGCGAATACGCTGCGCATCGCCGAGCGCGTGTCCATGCAGCTTGAGTTCGGGAAACCGAAGTACCCGGACTATGCGCCGCCGGAAGGAAAGACGCGCATGGAATACCTGCGCGAGCTTTGCTTCGAGGGGTTGCGCTCCCGCTATGGCGAGCGCGCCGAGAACGACGAGGTCCTGCGTCAGCGCCTGGAGTACGAGCTGGGAGTCATCGAGAAGACCGGATTCATCAGCTACTTCCTTATCGTCTGGGACTTCATCCACTATGCGAAGTCCCGCGGCATCCCGGTCGGTCCGGGCCGTGGGTCCGCAGCAGGAGCGCTCATCGCGTATGTGCTCGGCATTACGGATCTCGATCCGCTGCGGTACGGCCTCATCTTCGAGCGATTCCTCAATCCGGAGCGCGTGAGCCCGCCTGATATCGACGTCGATTTCTGCATGGACCGCCGCGGCGAGGTCATCGAGTACGTCCGCCAGAAATACGGCGAGCGTGCGGTCTCCCAGATCGTGACCTACGGCACGCTCGGCGCGAAGTCGGTCGTGCGAGACGTGAGTCGCGTGATGGGCCTGAGCTACAGCGAGGGCGACCGTCTCGCGAAGATGATCCCCAACGAGCTGAATATCGACCTCGAAGGCGCCGCGGAGAAAAACCCGGAGCTGAAGGCCGCCATCGAGTCCGAACCGGTCACGAAGCAGGTATGGGACTACGCGCTCGTGCTCGAGGGGCTTTGCCGGAATACGGGCATTCACGCGGCCGGCGTCGTGATCGGCGATCGCGAGCTCGACGAATACATTCCGCTCTGCCGGGGCAAGGAAGAGGAAGTCGTCACCCAGTACGACATGGGTGCGCTCACCGATCTCGGCATGCTCAAGATGGACTTCCTGGGACTGAAGACGCTCACGGTCATCCAGGAGGCGGTCACGCTCATCCACGAGCACCATCCCGACTTCGATCTCGGGAAGATACCCATCGACGACCCCGAGACGTTCGCATTGCTGAACAGTGGCGAAGTAGCCGGCGTGTTCCAGATAGACGGCGGCATGAAGACGTGGTGCAAGGCGTTCGACTTCCAGTCGATCAACGACATCATCGCTCTCAACGCCCTCTACCGACCGGGTCCCATGCAGTTCATCCCGGACTACATCGACCGCAAAAAAGGCCTCAAGGACGTCAAATACGAGCACCCGCTGCTTCAGGAAGTCTGCGCCGAGACCTACGGCATCATCATTTATCAGGAGCAGGTGCAGCGCGCCGCGAACGTCCTGGCAGGCTACTCGCTCGGCCAGGCGGACCTTCTCCGCCGCGCGATGGGTAAGAAGGATGCCGAGAAGATGGCCAAGGAGCGCATCACCTTCGTCGAAGGCTGCGAAAAGGTGAACGCCATCCCGCCGAAGACCGCCAACGCCATCTTCGACTTCCTCGAGAAATTCGCGCAGTACGGCTTCAACAAGTCGCACTCCGCCGCATACGGCCTCATCAGCTACCAGACCGCGTACCTGAAGGCGCACTTCCCCGTGGAGTTCATGTGCGGCGTGATGAGCGCCGACTCCGACAACACGGAGAAGCTCGCTGCCACGCTCGCGGAGTGCAAGCGCATGGACGTGCGCGTCCTCCAGCCGGACATCAACGAGAGCGGCCTGAAATTCCGCCCCGTGCGGCAGAAGGACGGCAGCATGGGCATCCGCTTCGGCCTTGCCGCCATCAAGAACGTCGGCTCCGCCGCCATGGAGGCCGCCATTGCCGAGCGAAAGAAGAACGGTCCCTTCGAGTCGATCGAGGATTTCTGCTCACGTCTGGATGCGCGCACGGTGAATCGGAAGATTCTGGAGAGCCTCGTGAAGTGCGGGGCGTTCGATAGTTTTGATCCGAACCGCGCCGCCGCATTCGCCAGCCTCGACGAAGCCATGGCGGCCGCGGCCAGTGTGCAGCGCGACCGCGCCAGCGGTCAGGTTTCGATGTTCGACGTCTTCGACGCTACACCGTCGAAGAAGAAAGGGAAGGGCGCCTCCGGCCCCGCCATCGAGCCATGGACGCTCAGTGAGACCCTGGCCAACGAAAAGGAACTCCTCGGCTTCTATGTCACCGGGCATCCGCTTGACGATTACTCCGGCCACTTCGACAGCGCGAAGTACACCCGCATCGCGGACGCGAAGGAAATCACCGATGCCCAGACCGTGAAGCTCGCAGGCATGATCGTTTCCGCCGAGCGCAGATTCACGAAGAAGGACAATAAGCCCTTCTGCGTTTTCATGATCGAGGACTTTACCGGTGCTCTCGAAGTCACCGCCTGGGACGAGACCGCCAGCGAACACGCCGAGCTTCTGAAGCCGGGCAGCGTCGTCTCGGTAAGCGCCCGGCTCACCCGCCGCGACGACAACCTGCGCGCCACGGCCAACTCGCTACAGGCCCTCAAGCCCCGCATCTCCCGCAAGCCGGTGAATCTCCGCCTCGCTCTGCCCAAAGTAAACGAAGCCGACCTCGAGCGCGTGGCCGCCGCTGTGAAAAAGTTCCCGGGCAATCGGCCCGTGCAGATCGCCTTCATCCGCGATGACGGCCGCTCCGTCCAGCTCCGCGCCGGCGACGACTTCAGCGTAGGCGACGAGCGCGCCCTCCGTGCCGATTTGGCGGATTTGTTGCTGCCGGGGTAGGGTCCGCCACGAAGAGCGTGCATTCGGGCGATCATTCAGAAGTCGATATTTCATGACCGATCCCTATTCCGCGCACTCTGTTACTTGGGAGCAACTGACCCAAGCGCAAAAGAATGCGCTAATAAACACAGGACAAGTCAATCTGAGAGGAAAAATACAATGAGCGGCTATCAAGAAATAACGCCTATTTCTCGGAATATGGCGGAACGTATTATCAGTGAAGGATCGCCAGAGGATGTCGCGCTTACACTCGTACGACTAGCTTACCACGACCCCGATTGGACATGGGTCCAGGACGCGTGCATCAGACTTTCAACCCATGAGGACAAGTGGGTCAGGCGTGCTTGTGCGATCTGTTTTGGCCATCTTGCGAGGATACACGGCAATGTCGACAAGGAAAAAGTGTTGCCTATCTTAGCTCGATTATCAGAAGATTTCGACGTTAAGGGCGAAGCGGAAGATGCGATAGAGGACTTTAAGGTTTTTCTAAAGTGAGCCAACCATAGCAAGGCGGTGCCAGCTATTGGATGAAGATGGTACCAAGGCAGCTTCTCACTACATCATGGTCCGCAACAAAAGGCGGAGCAGCTTGTTTACCATCCGAACGCCTCAATACCCGGTCCCGCCCACATCCGGTACTGTCCTCGCCAACCGGCCCTCCCATGAAAGCATCTTTCAGCCAGGGGAATTGCCACGAAGCGAGTGAGAAGCGCGACTGCTTTGGCCTGGGGGAGTTCAGCAAAGCAGTACCCGCTGAGATCGAGCGAAGATATGCTTTCGCCCGCGAAAGACGACGAAACGGCCTCTAACCTGTAGGCTTCAATTCACCCGCGACCCAGTAAAGCCGTAGGTGACGTCGCCTTCGGAGAGGCCGGTGAGGGTGACGGTGATTCCGAGGGCTCCGCCGCCGATGAGCTTGAGCTTGCCGGTGGCGATCACGCCGGGTTGTCCGCTGGCTTCCGCGGTGAAGCGTACGGCCTGATTGCCGTTCAGCACGAAGGTGCCGCTGCCGACGACGCCGGCCGTTCGGGGATCGATGGTGTTTGCGGTCACGGTGCCATTGGCAGCAAAGATCCACCGCAGAGTGACGCGGTAGCTGCCTTTCTCGTTGTAGAAGGTGTTGCTCCAAATGACCCGTGCGGAACGACCATTGGCCGGAGAGGTGATCTGGATGGTGGCCGGGCCGGAGAGGGAAGCGGTCGAACTGTTCGCGCTGGTCACGGAATAGCCGCCGATATAATGGGCGCTGAATCCCTGGAAGCCAAAGCGCTTGTGAAGGACCGGGTCCGCGGCGCGCAGGGGGCCGGAGAGCAAAAGAGCTCCGAGGACAAGAGCGAAACCGGCCTTCACAATCGCGAATCCCTGCGACATAGCGTGCCTAGGGAACCGAGTGAGGAGGAGTTGGTCAAGACTTTGCTGCCTAACCCGGAGATTTCACATCCCGTGAAATCTCCGCCCGAAGGGCCGACTCTGTCGGGGTTAGCCGCGACAGAGTCGCTCCCGCAAGATCCTTGTCCCCAAGAATCTTCCAGGGACGCAATTTCACGTCTCGCAGATACGTGAAATTTAGGGCTAATCGAATGCAGGAAGCCCAAGGAAAAGCGCCTCACATTTTGGACGGAGGCCTGGGAAGTTGTGACTACCTGAGCAGGATGACGCCTCCGCCGAGCGAGGCGGCGAGCAGGACGATCGATGCGATGCCGAGGCGGGGAGCCCACCTGCGACGGTCATGCCAAATGTTGTCGTGCAGGCGATAGGCATAAGCAGCGCATCCGAAGGAGGCGATGATGCCCAAGGCGAGAAACAACAGAGTGGCGGAATTTGGATCGATCATTGGAAGCAACGCTTTTTCACAGCATGGGCGACCGTTGTGACACGGCTAATCTGTCGATAACCCGAAGCAAGATTCGGGCCACCCATGTTCCACTCTATCGCAAGTCCGACAAGTCGTGGACGTGTTTATTGTAACAAAATTGTAAAAAACCTCAATTCCTACTTTCGGGGATCGAGTTTGTCACGAAGGGCATCGCCAAGGAAATTCAGCGAAAGGAGAATGGCGACCATGGTGGCGGCTGGGAATACGAGCAGCCACGAGAGATTGCGTACGGGATTGATGGCGCTGGCTCCGTCGGAGAGCAGGGAGCCGAGGCTGGCATTCGGCGGCTGGACGCCCAGGCCCAGGAAGCTGAGGAAGCTTTCGTCGATGATGACGGCGGGAATGGTGAGCGTGAGATAGATGATAATGACGCCAAGGAGGTTCGGCAGCAGGTGGCGGAACAGGATGCGAATATGGCTCTGGCCGAGGGCTCGGGCGGCGGTGACATACTGGCGGGTCTTAAGGGCGAGGACCTGGCCGCGCACGATGCGGGCCATGGTGAGCCACTCGATCACGCCGAGCGCGAGGACCAGGATGACGATGCTCGAGTAATCGACGAGGCCCTGCCACCCATGAGAGTTAGCGAATTTCTTGAGCGAGCTGTTGAAGGTATTGATGAGGACCAGGATGAAGACCAGCCGCGGGACGGAATAGAGGATGTCCACGAGGCGCATCATCGCATTGTCAGTCCGGCCGCCCGCATAGCCGGCTACCAGTCCATACACGGAGCCGATGCTCAGGCTGACCACTGCGCCGCAAATCCCGACGAGCAGCGAGACCTGGGTGGCGGTGAGGATGCGATAGAACAAATCGTGGCCATTGAGATCGGTGCCGAAGGGATGGGCCCAGGAGGACGACGCATACTGGAGAGAGCTGGTGTCCCGGTAACTGGCCGGAAGGAACCATGGGATGATGAATGCCACCAGTGTGAGCACGAGCAGAATGCCGCCGCAAATGACGATGGTGCGGCTGCGGAGAATTCGCCGGAGAATGAGATGGTCGCTCATGGCTGGCGAGCCTCCGGACTGCGGCTGACGGCTAAGAGAAAGCATCGCCGGCTCATTGGAGCGAGATCCTCCGATCGAGTGCGGTATAGGCGATGTCCACCACAAGATTCAGCAGCACGAGGAGGATGCAATAGACGATCACCACGCCGCCGAGCAGGAAGCCGTCACGGTTGAGGATCGAGTTCACGAAGAAGCCGCCCGCGCCGGGGATATTGAAGACGGTTTCCACGACGATCGAGCCGGTGAGAAGATTGGCCGCGAGGGGGCCGAGATACGAGACGACGGGCAGGATCGCGACTCGGAGGGCGTGCTTGTAGAGAATGGTCCGCTCACTGAGACCCTTGGCCCGCGCGGTACGGATGAAGTCCTGGTTGAGAGTCTCGAGCATGCTGCCGCGCATGAGGCGGGCGATCGTGGCGACAAAGGGGGCGGCAAGCACAAGCGAGGGCAGCACGAGATGGGAGAGTCCGCCCCAGCCGCCCACGGGCAGCCAGCCGAGCCAAAGGGAGAAGACGAGGATCGAGAGCGGGCCGACGATGAAAGACGGGAGGGAAATGGCCAGCAGGGCAGCCAACATGGCCGCGGTGTCGCCGAAGCGCCCGCGCCGCGTCGCGGCATAGGCCCCCAGCCAGACGCCGCTGAGGGTCGCGATAAGGAAAGAGACCGAGCCCAGCGTCAACGTGACTGGCAGTGTCTGCGCGAGAATCTCGTTCACGCTGCGATTGCGGTACTTCGTCGAGAGGCGGAGATCGCCATGCAGCAGATCGCCGATGTAGCCGGAGTATTGCTGCCAGAGCGTGCCATCGAGCTTGTACTTGGCCAGGAGCGCGCGCTCGATCGCAGGCGAAATCTTGCGCTCGCTGTCGAAGGGGCCGCCTGGGGAGAGGCGCACCATCAGGAACGTCGCCGAGACCACGCAGAACAGCACGACCACGAGCGAGACGAGTCGGCGGAGAAGCGTGGCGAGCATTGGTGACTGGTTGAGTGCTGAGAGTTGAAAGTTGAGTGCCGAGAGGATGCCCTGCGCCCAACGCGACTTTTTATGCCTCCGCCCCTTGGCTCTCAACTGAATTGATCCGAAAATTCGAAGAGTCGGCGGCCAAGGGGATTGTCCTCCGGACCTGCCAAGTGACTGATGGAGAGGACGTGCGCATCGCGCAGGGCAGTGGCCAGCCCTACCTTGGGTACGAATCGTGCTGTCGCACGGCCCTTCGGCGACGTCCAATCGAGGGCGGGCAATCCTGTCGGACGCTCCACCAAGTGCATTCTATCCCGCGGTCCTTGCAGAGGCTAAAACAGCACCGGCCGGCCTTCGGTGAGAATGTGGACCTTCTCGAGCATGCCGAGCTTCTGGGCCTGATCGAGCAAGCGGGTGGGAGGCTCGTGAGGCGGTTCATAGCTGAGGCGGAAGCTTCCGTAATGCATCGGAATCAGCTTCTGCGCCTTGAGTTCGTCGAAGGCCACGAGCGCCTCCTCGGGATTCATGTGCACGTTGCGCTTGGTCGGAGCGTCGTATGCGCCGATCGGCAGTAATGCGATCTCGACGTTCGCCCGGGCCGCGATTTCCGGGAAAATGCCCGAGACATAGGCGCTGTCGCCGCAGTGCAGGATGGAGCGCCCGTCGAATTCGATGAGGAATCCGCCAAAGCCGCGATGCGAGTCATGCAGCATGCGGGCGCCCCAATGGTGCGCCGGCGTGAGGGTGACGCGAAGGTCCTTATGGTCGATGGACTGCCAGCAGGCGAGCTCGTGCACGCGGTTGAAGCCGAGGCCGTGGACGAGATTGCCGACGTTTTCCGGTACGACGATCGGTTGCTCGGCGGCGACGGCGCGCAGGGTCTTCTTGTCGAGGTGATCGAAATGGGCATGCGTCACGAGCACCAGATCGATGTCGGGCAGGTCGTGGAGTTCCAATCCCGGGTGCTTGATGCGCTTGAAGACCTTCAGCCACCTGGCCCAGATCGGGTCGATGAGGATGCTGGTGGTGGAGGTCTGAATGAGAAAGGAGGCATGCCCGATCCAGGTGATGCAGACCTCGCCCTGCTCGACTGTCGGGAAAACCGGCTTTTGCTTCGAGCCGTCCCGTCTCGCAAACATCGTCGGAATGACGACCTCGGTAAGAAAGTTGCGCTGGTGCCAGCCGGCGCCGAGCTTCATCGAGGCATGATGCGCGGGACGACGCTTGCGAGGCTTTTTTGCGGAATTCGCAATTTTACGCTTCGCCTTGCGGATTCCTTTGGCGAGGAGTCGCTGAACCATACTAACTTGCGCCAGTTTCCATGATCTCGAGCGAAAAGCAAACACTCCGCCTGCGCATGAGGGAATCGTTGAGGGCGATCACTCCGGACGTCCGGGTGGAAAAGTCCGCCGCGATCGGTCGCCATCTCGCTTCACGGCTGGGGTCGGATCCGGGCCTGATCATGGGATTCGCGCCCATGCGAGTCGAGCCGGACTGGACGTCGGCCATCGGGCCGGACTGGAAGCTTGCGCTCCCGCGTATCGATTCCGGCCTTATGACGTTTCATCGCGTCACGGCGCTGGATGGCCTGACGAAAGGCGCGCATGGTGTGCTGGAGCCGGCCGCGGGCGAGGGGACGCAAGTACTGCCTGGAGACGCGGCGGTCGTGCTCGTGCCGGGTATGGCCTTCGACAGGAGGGGCGGACGGCTCGGGCGGGGCGGAGGTTTCTACGACCGGCTGCTCGTCGAGGGGCACCTGCGCGCTCGACGGATTGCGGTGTGCTATGCGTGCCAGGTGGTCGAGAACGTTCCCGTCGAGTCCCACGATATGGAGGTGGACGCGATCGTTACCGAGGACGGTTGGATCGAAGTGCGTAGTACCGGGCGCGATCGGGATTGAGGAGGGTATCGGCCGGCTCGTCCGCCAGCGCGCATCTCGCAATGAGCCACCGGAGAAGAACCAGGCTCGCCAATGCATCGCACAGGGCATCGTGCCAGCGAAACTCCGGCACGAGGGCGAAGCATTCCGGCTCGCAACCGCAGGCTATCGCCAGAGCGGACAGCGAATGGGAATCCACCTCCGGAAGCGCGGCCTGGAAGAGGGAAAGCGTGTCCACCCAAGGGCCAAATCCATGGCCCGGAAAGGCGCGAAGGAAGCGTTTCTCTGTGCCGGCGCCATGTGAGACGACCCAGCGGCCAGCCAGACGGGCGCGAAGCTCGGGCCAGAGGCCGAGGAGGGTGGGCGCACCCTCCAGATCATGGTCGTCGATGCCGTGGACCTTCCTCGCGCTCCAGGCGACGGGCCGGTCGGAGTGCAGGTAGCTGCGGAACGGCTGATCGATCAGCCCATCCCGTAGCGTGGCCATCCCGACCTGAATGGGAACATCCGTCTGCCCTCGGACGACTCCCGCGCTCTCGAAGTCGATCGCTGCGAATTCGATTTCGCGGACTTTCACGAGGTGTGCTCCTTCCCGGTCGGGTTTCTTTTCATACCCCGCGCCCGGGAGGTCCGAGGAACCATACGGGCGCGGATGGAGGTGAAAGGAAGCTACCCTCGCAGCAGGGCGGCGGTCGCCTCCCAGTCGAGACAGGCATCAGTGATGGAGACGCCGTACTTCAGGTTCGCAGGCCCTTCGTTGGAAGGTTGTGCGCCGAAATGGATGTTGCTCTCGAGCATCGCGCCGATGATCGGGGAAGAGGGATTCTCCGCCCGCTGTGCGAGAATGCTCTCCCAGACGATATGCTGCCGGGCCGGATCCTTGCCGGAGTTCGAGTGGCTGCAATCGATCATGATCGACTCGGGCAGGCCGGCCTTGCGCAGAGTCTCTGCGGCGGCCGCGACATGCGGGGCCTCGAAATTCGCTCCATCCCTTCCGCCACGCAGCACGACGTGGCAATGGGGATTGCCGCTCGTCTTGATGATGCTGGTCGAGCCATCCTGGTCGATACCCAGGAAACTGTGCGCTGTACGCGACGATTTCATGGCATCAATGGCGGTCTGGACGCTGCCGTCGGTGCCGTTCTTGAAGCCCACGGGCATGGAAAGTCCGCTGGCCAGCTCACGATGGGTCTGCGACTCGGTCGTACGGGCGCCGATGGCTGCCCACGAGATGAGGTCCCCGATGTACTGCGGGATGATCGGATCGAGGAACTCCGTGGCTGCCGGGAGGCCCAGCGCGGTGATATCGATCAGGAGCTTGCGCGCGAGGGCGAGCCCATGAGCCATGTCGCAGCTCTCGTCCAGATGCGGATCATTGATGAGACCCTTCCAGCCGACGGTCGTACGGGGCTTCTCGAAATAGACGCGCATGATGATCTCGTAGCGGTCGGAGACCTCGGCGCGGAGGGCCGCCAGACGATGCGCATAGTCGAGTGCTGCCGCTGGGTCGTGGATCGAGCAGGGGCCGACCACGACGAGCAGGCGATTGTCCTCTCTCTGGAGGATGCGGCGGGCGGCGGCACGGCCGTCGAGGACAGCCTGCAGGGAGGCAGGTCCCGCCGGGAGCTGCTCTTTGATCTGTGTGGGCGTGATGAGGCGGGTAACGCCGCGCACGCGAAGATTCTCCACCGGATCGCCGACGCGGGTCGCGCCCGTGATCGCATGGAGATCTGAGAAACCGGTAACCATAAAAGAGGTACATTATTCCGCCGAAAGGCCGCCTGCGCAATCCCTCTCTTGCAAATCGCCTTTGCGGGCGCTTTCGCCTTCGTGCTACGGTGCGCGCGTGGACGTGGACGTGACACCTCAGGAAAAGCCGCCCAAACCCCTGCGACACAGGCTGGAGGGCATCCTCCTGCTCGCGTCGCGAGCCCGTGCGGAGGGGCGCCGTTTTTTCCGACGGCTCATGCGAAAGCCGCGCACCGTGACCGAGAGTCCGAATCTCCTTCCGACCCTTATCAAGGTGCTGGCTGCATTCGCCCGATCGGAGAGCGAGGTCCTTGAGGAGGAAATCGACTCCAGCCTCGGCTTCCTTCGTTACGACTATCCCGATGCCGTTTACTCGGAGCTGCGCAAGCTGTTCCGGGATGCGCTGCATGAGCACCAGGACCTCAATGACATTGCGCAGAAGCTGTCCAATCAGCTCAGCGACGATCGGAAGATCCTCCTCGGCGTCCAGCTCTACGACCTGATCTCCAAGGCCGGCCTCAAGCAGGAGCAGGTGATTGCCTATTACTCGTTCATGTCGCAGCTCGGGATGGCGGCGCAGGCGATCGATATCGTCTATCAGCTCAATGCAAATGAACAGGGCGACGCGCAGATTTACCAACAGGGGGCATCTCCGCTGGAGGCGGTGAGCTTCGGCGGGGCCGACGCGGCGGACGTCCCGCTCAAGGACTTCTCCGGCGAGGAGCGCCTGCTCGCATACCGGTACCACGAGCTCATCATTCTGAAGAACATGAGCGGGCGAAACCTCATCGTGCAGGGGCGCATGCTCAAGCCGGGGGATTTTTGCCGACTCTATCCCGGGCAGCGGATCATCATCGACGAGCAAGTTCTCACGCACCAGGACCTCGTCTTCTACTTCAATGCCAAGAAGAACGTCTCGCTGCCACAGATCTTCGTCGCGGTGAACGACGACGACGAAGTGCGTCTGGAAAAGAACAAGACACGCGAGAGCTGCCTGGAGGTGACCTTTGGCCTCAAGGTGCGCGTGCGGGCCTTGAGGGACGTCGATGCCGTGCTCAATGGAGTGCGGCTCAAACAGGGCACCGCCGTGCAGGCGACGCTCGAGGATCGCATCATCTTCCACGACGACAGCGAGCTGGAGCTCGACGATCTGCGTCGCCGCGCACGCTCGTATGGCGGCCGCTTCCAACTCAAGGCCTCGAAGTCCGAATACCTTGTCTCGAACAACCCGGGTCTGCTGAACGAGGGCGATATCCTGCTCTCACCCGGCACGGGGGGCGACGTGCTGCTCAAGATCTACTGCGACTACGACCGCAAAGTGGGCCGGGTCGAGGTGCTGCAGGCCGACCGCCCGATCCTCGTGCGGGGGAATCCCGTGCGCAATTTCGCCACACTGGCCGATGGGGATACGATCCGCGTGGATTCGGGGCAGGTGCTGAGGTGCAACTTCTCGGAGCGTCTCATTGAGGAGGAGCGAAACATCATTCGCTCGATGGACGTGCGCGATGTGGTGTGCCGCTTCCGCAATGGCGATGTCGCGCTCGACGGCATTTCCTTCAACGTCCAGCGCGGTGAGATGGTCTGCGTAATGGGCGCGAGCGGCTGCGGCAAGAGCACGCTGCTGCGCATGCTCTCCGGCCTGTTTCCCCCGATGCATGGCGAGGTGCTGCTGAATGGCCGCTCTCTCTATACGAACTACGATGCACTCCGCCGGTACGTGACCTATGTGCCGCAGTACGATGCCTTCGACGAACATCTCACGATCGAGGAGAATCTCGATTTTGCCGCTGCGATCCGTTCGCCGCATCTCTCCCGGCGGGAGCGCCTGCGGCGCATCGATAGCAAGCTGGCGGAACTCGGTCTCAATGAACGCCGCTCGAATGTGGTGGGCAGCGCGCAGAAGAAGACGCTCTCCGGTGGCGAGCGCAAGCGCCTGAATATCGGCCTCGACATGATCAGCTCGGCGGACATCTACCTCTTCGACGAGCCCACCTCGGGACTGTCGTCAAAGGACTCCGAGCACGTCACCGAGATCATCCGGGCGATGGCGCACAACAAGATCGTCCTCGTGACGATCCACCAGCCGACGTCCCGCATCTTCCAGATGTTTCACAAGGTGCTGCTGCTGGACAAAGGCGGGAAGCTCGTCTTCTTCGGCACCCCGCACGAGACGCTCCAGTACTTCGCGGATGCCGAGCATGTCCAACACTACGGGACAGCAATGGGCTCCGCCGATGTGGGGGATACCGCGAGGCCGGAGTTCATCTTCGACGTGCTCGAGACTCCGCTGCGGGATCTCTCGGGCGATATCATTTTTGAAGAAAATAGCCGCGGGCAGCTCGTACCGGCCCGCCGCTACTCACCCGACTACTGGCGCGACAAATACGAGGCATACCGTCTCGTCAAGGACGTGCGCTCGACCTCCGTCGCCCGTGAGCCGGCCGCTGCGCAGCAGCCTCCTGCGGCCCTGCCTGCCATCCAGAGACGTCGGGAGCCCATTCGCTGGCGCGAGGAGTGGAACCAATTCCTCACCCTGGTCCAGCGCGCATTCATCAGCAAATTCCGAAACCGGGCGAACCTGCTGACCACGCTGGTCGAGGCACCCCTGCTCGCGCTCCTCATCGGCAGCGTGCTGCGGTACAGCGAGACGAACCACTACGACTTCGCCTCCGCATACCACATTCCGACCTATCTGTTCCTGGCGCTGGTGGTCTCCATGTTCCTGGGGCTGACGAATAGCGTGGATGACATTATTCGCGACCGGCCTGTGCTGCTGCGCGAGCGCAATCTCAATGTCCGGCTCGGATATTACGTCATTGCAAAGGCGCTTACGCTTACGCTCTTCGCCGTGGTGCAGAGCGCGGCCTTCGTGCTGCTGGGGAACTGGCTGCTCGCCGTGCGCGGTATGTTCGGCGTGGATTTCCTGGCCATGCTCCTCACCGCGGTGAGCGGCATTGCGATCGGGCTCATCATTTCGGCGCTCGTGCCGGAGGGGAAGACGGCCGTGAATATCATCCCTGCGGTCCTCATCCCGCAGATCATCCTCGGCGGATCACTCATCAAGTACGAGGAGATGAACCGCAACCTCGACTTCGTTTACGTCGTCCAGCAATGGTTCGCCAAACACCCCGACAGCGCGGAGGTGCCCCGGAGCGATTTGCAGGTTCCATTTGTCTGTCAGCTCATGCCGATGAGATGGTCGTACGAGGCCATCATCTATGCCCAGGCCAAGCTCAATCCGCTCACCCGCGCGCAGGATCGCATCCAGGATCAGATCGTCGGGCTCGCCTCGAAACACAATGCCACCGAGGCGGATGAACAGCGGCTCGACGACCTCAAGGATATGCTCGCTCTCGTTTCCGGCCTCCAAGGCAAAACTGCGAGTGAGATCGATCGCAGTCTGGCACAGATCAATCGGGTGATCGCTGGTGCCCCATATGATCCCAGGACGATCAGCGCGCAATCAGGCGCCGTCACGGCCGAGCAGCTTTACGTGAACCAGAAGGTCACCGACCTTGTCTCGAAGGCCGAGATGGCCCAGCTCGATTACCGCCTGGATCAGGGCGAGCGAAATCATCCCAATGTGTTTTTCGGTCCCGTGAAGCAGTATCGCTGGGGGGACTTCGAGATTCGCGCGAACGTTCTGGTGTTCAATACGGGCGTATTGGTCTTCAGCACGCTTGCAGGGTTCATCTCCCTTTATTTCATCCTGCGACATCAGCTCCGCGTACGAAGCGGGCCTTGAGGTTTCTCCCGCCGTGCCTTTGGAAATGCGCGAGCCGCCTGCTGGGCTGGCTGAGGCACGGTGAGTCGACTTTTCATTCACGGCTCGGATGGAGCCTCGCCCTCCCGTCTAAAGACTGGCACGCGACGGGCATATCCGGCATTTGCCGGGTTCGTTTTGTGCGGTAGGGAAGCCGCGCCGTCGGGTTCCGTAGATTTTTTATACGGTGCAGAGTCCGGATGTGGGCATCCATTTGGATTTTCGAGCCGGATCGCGTGCCCCGCAGGCAGGGCTCCACGCGGAACCGAAAATAAGAATCTACGGCGGTCCGGCAGCTGCCGGACGCGCCCTACCACCCAAAGGAAAGCTCGCGCCGGGGACACCCGGCACTTTCCGGGCTCCCCTACTTCGCTTGGGCCTCGCCGAAGCTTCCACCTGACACGCCCCACGCAAGCCTTCGCTCCTTGGGCCGCCCATTCGGATTCCGACTTAGAGATTGACGATCGGGACGACCGGTTGGCCGAGTTGACCGCGCCGCTTCAAGAGGTCGAGCACGGCGTCCGAGACTTCCTCGGCGGTGATGGCGTCCATGCAGCGGAAATCGATCGGGCACTCCCGCTGGAAGCACGGGCTGCACTCGACCTGGTGGCGGATGATGACGTGGTCGGGCCCCAGTGGACGCGTGAGCAAAGGCTCCGTCGAACCGAAGAGCGCCACGACCGGCACGCCAAGAGAGGCTGCCAGATGCATCGTGCCGGTGTCATTGGTGATCAGGAGTTGCATGCGCCGCAGCTCCTCGATGAGCTGACTGAGCGACGTGCGGCCGACAAGGTTCTCCACATTTGGCTGATTGCCCGAGAGAATTTCCCTCACGATCGGCTCGTCTTTGCTCACGCCTACTGCGACGAACGTGCAGTCGACCTGCTCGGAGACCATGCGCATGACCTTACGGAAACGGGCCGGGTACCAGCGCTTGGCTGAGCCATATTCTGCGCCTGGGCAGATGCCGATGCGAATGGGCCCATCGGGGCAAGGTGCGGTCGGAAAGGAAAGCGGGATCGAGGGTGCGCCCATCTTTTCCGCGATGCGCAGGTAGCGTGCGGCATGGTGGCGCGGGCGCATTTCCTTCTTCGGCTCACGGATGACTTGATTGAGCATCCATTCCCGCTTGTGCCCGAGATAGCCGACGCGGCGCCGGATGCCTGCGAGCCAGACCTCCAGGGCGCTGCGGGTGGAATTGGGGAAGAGGACGGCTACGTCGAATCGGCCGCGGATGCGCCAGGCGACCTTGAACACGCCGGCATCCTCCGGTACGCCGATGACCTCATCGACCTCCGGGACCGAGCGCCAGAAGTCGGCGAGCTTGTCGCGTGTAAGAATCGTGACGCGTGCGTCCGGACGGCCCTGCTTGATCGCACGCACGGCGAGCGAACTCATTACGGCATCGCCCAGCCAGTTGCTCGATCGGATCAGAATGCGGAAAGGTCGAAGGTTCATCGGATCGTACCCCGGGGGTAAATATAAGCCGCGTTTCGTCTGCGCCAGCAGGAAGTCGGGGTGCGGCATTTTCCAGCGATTGTGCACCCAGAACCAGTCGGCTGGCGACTGGCGGATTTCCGTCTCCAGCGCACGGTTGATTTCGTAAGTGAGCCGGTCCGGGTCGGAGGGATCGTAGCTGATCTCCGGCGCGGCAACCAAGCGCCAGCGGGCCAGGCCCGAGGTGAAGATTCCCACTGGGACGACAGCGGCCCCCGTGCGCACGGCGAGCGAGGCGGAGAGGGGAGACGTGGATGCCAGCCGGTCGAAGAATGGCATCCAGATACCTCCATCGCCCGCATGCTGGTCGGCGAGAATCACAATCATGTTGCCCTCTCGCAGGAGCTTGAGGGCACGGGCGAGATCCTTCTTTCGGTTAAGCGTCTCGACCCCGCGTTTGCGCCTGTTTTCGTTGATGAGGTCATCGATGCCTTTGTTGCGGATCGCCTGGTACACCGTGGCCGCCCGATAGGGCTCGATCACCTCGTGCAGCTGCGCAAAAAGCTCCCAGTTTCCGAGATGGGTGTAGGGGCAGACGAGGCCTTTGCCTCGCCGAAGGGCCGCGTTAAGCGCGTCGAATCCCTCGACGGTCGTCCGCTTCCAGACAGACTCGACGTCCATGCTCGCGAGCTTGAACGCACAGCAAAAATTTGCCCCCAAGGTCGTGAAATGCGCGAAGACGAGACGGCGGATCTCGGCGGGCGACTTTTCATCGCGGAAGGCTTCGGTGAGGTTTTCCCTTGCGAGGCGGCGATAGCTGGGCAGGATGGCCCACATTAGTGCGCCAATGGCCTGCCCCAGTAAAAAGCAGATGGTGATCGGAAGCGCCCGGATGATTCCGACGAATCCGAGCGCGATGAAGTAAACGACGCGGCCCATGAAGTTGAACGAAAATCGGGAATCTACGGTCTCGCCCTCCCGGACGCGAAGCAATTCGTGATATCGCATTCACGGGCCGGCAGGTTTACAAATGGAGCGACTGCTCCACTCCCTCTGGCCACGCCTAAGATACTAGCAAGATACATGATGAATTTGAGCAAAGGTACTTCTTCCAATGTGATCGCCCCTGGCGCCGTGATCGGCATCCTCGGCGGTGGCCAGCTTGGCCGCATGCTTTCGATGGAGGCGGCCCGCCTTGGTTACCGGGTCCACATTTTCGAGCCCGAGGCCGGTTGCCCGGCGGGGCAGGTGAGCGAGGCCGAAGTGAATGCTCCGTACACCGATGACGACGCCCTGAGGCGCTTTGCCGAGCAGGTGGACGTGGTCACCTACGAGTTCGAAAACATCCCCTTGCATGCCATCGAGACAGTGGCCGAGGTCGCACCGGTGAGGCCGCGCGGCTCGGTGCTGCACATTTGCCAGAATCGGGAGCGTGAGAAAAATTTCCTTCGCGAGGCGGGCATTCCCTGCGCGGACTTTTATGTCGTGGATTCCAGCGAATCGCTCGAGATGGCGATGCGCCAACTGAACGGTCCCGGTGTTCTGAAGACGGCGGATTTCGGCTACGATGGGAAGGGGCAGGTGCGTGTGCGGGGAGGGGAGGATCCCTCGGAGTTGTGGTCTGCATTCGGTGCTCCACGAGGCGTGCTCGAGTCATTTGTCGATTTCACCCACGAGTTGTCGGTGGTCTGTGCCAGGGGCGCGGATGGGAGCACGGCTCTATTCCCAGTGGTCGAGAATCAGCACTCCCGCCACATCCTCGACTTCTCCATTGTGCCCGCACGCATCCCCGAGGCGGCCCAGGCAGAGGCGCGTGACCTCGCCCGCAGGATCGCCGAGGCGCTTGATGTGGTCGGGCTTATCACGACCGAGTTCTTCCTTACGCGGGACGGTCGCGTGCTGGTGAACGAGATGGCACCACGTCCGCACAACTCCGGTCACTTCTCGCTGGATGCGTGTGTGACGAGTCAGTTTGAGCAGCAGCTGCGCGCCGTATGCGGGCTGCCGCTTGGTTCCACCGAGTTGCTCAGGCCCGTCGTCATGTGGAATATCCTCGGCGACATCTGGCACTCCGGTGAGCCTGCATGGGCCGAGGTGCTTCGCGATCCCGATGTGAAGCTCCACCTCTATGGAAAAGGCGAGGCCCGCGTCGGTCGGAAAATGGGTCACATTTGCATTATGGCGGACACTGCGGACCATGCTCTGGAGAGGGCGACGCAGATCAAACAAAAGCTTTTGCCTGCCTGAAATTGAGATGGCAAAAAAATGAACATTCGGCCGCCGAGGCTGTCAGATTCAACATTCGCGGGCCTCGTGCCCGTCTTCTGAAACATCTACCAACCCCAATATGTCGTCGGTCACCACGCAAGAGCTCAATCAGCAAGTCCAGCAGTCCAGCCAGTGGGTGCAACCCCTGCTACAGGAAGTCGGTCGCGTCGTTGTCGGTCAGAAGAATCTCGTCGAGCGCCTTCTCATGGGCCTCCTCACGAATGGACACGTCCTCCTCGAGGGTGTGCCGGGTCTCGCGAAAACCCTCACCGTCCGCACGCTCGCCTCGTGTATTCACACCGGATTCCAGCGTCTGCAATTCACGCCGGATCTGCTTCCTGCCGATCTCATCGGTACGCTCATCTATAATCCGCGCGACGGTCAGTTCACGACGAAGCTCGGCCCTATTTTTTCAAATCTGATTCTCGCGGATGAGATCAACCGCGCTCCGGCGAAGGTGCAGAGCGCGCTTCTCGAGGCGATGCAGGAGCGCCAGGTCACCATCGGCGAACAGACGTTCAAGCTGCCCGACCCCTTCCTGGTGCTCGCGACGCAAAATCCCATCGAGCAGGAAGGTACCTACCAGCTTCCCGAGGCACAGCTCGATCGTTTCATGTTCAAGGTGAACGTCGGATATCCGACCCGCACCGAGGAGCGCGCCATCCTCGATGCGATGGCGACCTCGTCGCCGCGGCTGGAGGTCACGGCGATGGTCTCTCCGGAGGACATCATCGGAGCCCGCGAGGTCGTCAATGCGATCTACGTCGATGACCGGGTGAAGAACTACATTGTGGACATCGTCTGGGCGACGCGCGAGCCGCGTTCGTTCAACCTCAAGCTCGACGGTCTCATCCGCTATGGTGCTTCGCCCCGTGCGACCATCTATCTCACGCTGGCCGCGAAGGCGCGCGCCTTCCTGGCCGGTCGTGGCTACGTCACGCCGCAGGACGTGAAGGACGTCGGTGCCGACATCCTCCGCCATCGTATCGCTGTAAGCTACGAGGCCGAGGCGGAGAACGTGACGAGCGAAAACATCGTCGAGAAGATTTTCGCCGGCCTTCAGGTGCCCTGAGCCGACTCATGCCGAGTCATTCGGTGAGAGCCGATCGTTGAGAGACGTTCCTTCGTCAACTGACCATGCAAGAGCCAGGAGAAATTCTTAGAAAAATCCGCCGCATCGAACTGCGCACCCGGCGCCTCGTGGAGACATCCTTCGCGGGCGCATACCAGAGCGTGTTCAAGGGCCGCGGCATGAACTTCGAGGAAGTTCGTGAATACACGCCGGGTGATGAGATCCGCTCCATCGACTGGAACGTGACTGCACGCATGAACGCTCCCTATGTGAAGAAATTCACCGAGGAGCGCGAGATGACGGTCATGATCCTCGTGGACGTGAGCGCGTCTGGAAGCTACGGCAGCGTCGAGAACAGTAAACGCGAACTCGCCGCGGAGGTCGCATCGATCCTCGCCTTCAGCGCGATCCAGAACAACGACAAGGTTGGGCTGCTGCTTTTCTCGGACGAAGTGGAGTTGTTCATCCCCCCAAAGAAAGGGCGTCTCCACACGCTGCGCCTCATCCGCGAGATGCTCTACTTCCAGCCAAGACGCCGTGGCACCAATGTCTCCGCGGCATTGGAATATCTCAACAAGGTGACCTCCCGCAGGGCGGTGGTCTTCCTTATCTCGGATTTCATGAGCGACGATTTCACGAAGCCGCTCACGGTCGCCGCGAAACGGCACGATCTCGTGGCGATGCCTGTGATCGACCCAGGCGAGGAGGTCCTGCCGCATATCGGCATCGTCACTCTCGAGGATGCGGAGACTGGCGAGCAGATCGATATCGACACGTCGAATCGGGCGGTGGCGAATGCATTCTCCGCGATCGAGGAGCGCCGGCACTCCGATCTGTCCCGTCTCTTCCGACAGCGCCGCATCGACTCGATCCCTCTGCGCACGGATAAGGATTATCTCCTGCCACTCCGGGCATTCTTCGAGACACGGGAGAGGAGGCAGGCAGCGTGAACCCACAGATGCCCGCATCCCCGACGCCCGCTCCGCTACACGACATCGCGGCCCCGGTCGGCTTTTTTCCATATCCCATCTGGATGGTGGTCGTCGCAGGCCTGGTCATCCTCGGGCTTATTACCCTGGTGATCTGGTTCATCGCCAAGCATCGCAAGCCCAAGCGGGTGCTCACTCCCGCCGAGCGTGCCTTGCAGGAGCTCACGCGGCTGCGCGCCGGCGTGGCGGGGGCCGATCCATATCCATTCAGCATCGACGTGTCGGATGTGCTGCGCATCTATCTGCGCGATGCACGCGGACTGAGCGCGACTACGCAGACGTCGCACGAGTTCCTCGAGAGCGTCCGCACACGCTCGGTCTTCAACGACGCCGAGCGCGAGGCGCTGGCCGGCTTCCTCGAGAAGGCGGATCTCATCAAATTCGCCCGCATGGGAGCCACCTCGGATGATTGCGTGGCGCTTCTGGATCAGGCGGAGCGTCTGCTGCGCAGCGCAATGCCATCGGAGGAGGCATCCAAATGAACATCTTCGGAGTGACATTTACTCTCCCTTGGGCGCTCTTGCTGCTCGTGCTCATCCCGCTGCTCGCCTGGCTCAAGGGCCGGATCGGCGGCACGCCTGGGATCGTGTTTTCCTCCACCGCGACCTTGCGCAGCATCGGCGTGCGCCGGCGTTCGCGTGCGGGCGACCTGCTCACGGCCCTCTCGCTCGCGGCATTTGCTGCATTCGTGATTGCCCTGGCGCGACCGCAGTTTGGCAAGACGATCACCCGCACACAGGCGAGCGGGGTGGACATCATGCTGTGCATGGATGTCTCGGGATCGATGCTCTCGGAGGATTTTACGATCGGCTCGGAGCGGGCGAGTCGCATCGATGCGATCAAGCAGGTCGCCGAGCAGTTCATCGACCAGAGGCAGAACGACCGCATCGGCATCATCGCCTTCGCGGGCCGGCCATATCTGGTGAGCCCTCTCACCCTCGATCACGACTGGCTTGTCCGGAATCTCGATCGGGTGCAGCTCGGCCAGGTCGAGGACGGCACGGCGATCGGCTCCGCGCTGGCAATGGCGGCCAAGCGTCTCGAGGACAAGCCGGGCAAGAGCAAGGTGATCGTGCTGCTCACCGACGGCAGTAACAATGCTGGCAAGGTGCAGCCACTCACCGCCGCGGAGGCCGCGCACGCGCTCGGCATCCGAATCTACACCATCGGTACCGGCACCCGCGGGATGGCGCCATATCCGTTCAAAGACCCATTTGGCCGCACGGTTTATCAAAACGTGCCGGTCGATATCGACGAAGACGCCCTCAAGAAAATCGCCAGCATCGGCAACGGTGAGTTCTTCCGCGCCACGGACACACAGTCCCTCCGGGATATCTTCGGCGAAATCGACAAACTCGAAAAAACGAAAGTCCAGATCGAGAAGATCGCTCAGTACCACGATCTCTTCCCGTGGTTCCTCATGGGAGGCGTCGCTCTTCTCACATTGGAAATCCTCGCTTCGCAAACAATATGGAGACGACTGCCCTGAATACCGGCCTGACCTTCGGCGATCCCCTTTGGCTGTGGGCGCTGCTGCTCGTGCCGGCGCTCGGAGCACTGTTCTTCTGGGCTCAGGCAAAGCGCCGGACCCTGCTCTCGCTTATCGTCGCGCCCCGGCTGCGTGAGGAGCTCGCCTCCCGAGTGAGTCCGCTTCTGCGAGGATTCCGCGCCATCCTCGTGCTTCTGGCCCTCGCTCTGGCCATTGTGGCCCTGGCGAAGCCTCGCATGGGCATGATCCAGCACGAGATCAAGACCACTGGTCGCGACGTCATCATCGCCATCGATACCTCCCGGAGTATGCTGTCCACCGACGTGAAGCCCAGCCGTCTGGGCAGGGCCAAGCTCGTCGCGGACGATTTCGTCGATCTCCTCCAGGGCGATCGCATTGGAGTGATCGCCTTTGCGGGGACGTCGTTCCTTCAAGCTCCGCTCACCCTGGACTACAGCGCCGTGCGGTCGACCGTCGAGGCGCTGGATACCAATATTATTCCCAAGGGCGGTACGGACATCGCCTCGTCCATCGACACAGCGATCGAGGCCTTCGGCAAGGCCGAGGGCGTGCAGCACGCGCTGATCATCATGACTGATGGCGAGGACCTCGACGGCAACGCGGTCGAGGCGGCGAAACGCGCTGCCCAGCAGGGGATTCGCATCTTCACAATCGGCATCGGAACGCCCCAAGGCTCGTTCATTCCCGTGCAGACAGATGATGGGCGTCAGGACTATGTGCGCGATGAGAGCGGAAACATGGTCCAGTCGAAGCTGGACTCCGGACGTCTCTCCGAAATTGCACGGGCGACAGGCGGATTCTATTCCTCAGTCGGGCCGGATGTGGCGCAAAAGATTTTCACGCAAGGAATCGAGCCGATGGCCGCGCATGACATGGGGACGTTCTCCTCGAAGCAGCCGATCGAGCAGTACCAGTGGCCGCTGGCTGGCGCGATCCTGTGCCTCATGCTCTGGATTCTTATCGGCGAAGGGCGCGGTACTCGGCGGCCGAATGGCCGGGCAGCCCGCATAGCGGCCGGTGCTGCCATGCTTGCCATATTCACCTCCGGCGCATTTGCCGCGGATAACGGCGTGCAGCAGTATCAAAAGGGCGATTACAAAGGAGCGCTGAAGACATTCGAGGAAAGCGCATCGACGACCCCGGAGAAGGACAAGGCCGATTTCGATGCAGGCGCGGCAGCATACAAAACCGGAGACTTCGCGAAGGCGGTGGATCACTTCACCAGCGCGCTGCTCAGTTCCGACAAATCCTTGCGCGCCAGTGCGGCATACAATCTCGGCAACTCCCTGGCTCGCCGTGGAGAGAGCGCCAAATCCACCGAGACCCGGGAGCGGGATTGGAAGGATGCCATCTCTCACTACGACGAGACGTTGAAGATTCGCCCCAACGACGCCGACGCCAAAGCGAACCGCGACATCGTGAAGAAGATGCTGGAAGATCTGAAGAAGCAGCAGGAGCAACAAAAGCAGCAGCAGCAGAACCAGCAGCAGAACCAGCAGCAGAACCAGCAGCAGAACCAGCAGCAGAACCAGCAGCAGAACCAGCAGCAGAACCAGCAGCAGAACCAGCAGCAGAATCAGAAGCAGAATCAGCAGCAGAATCAGCAGCAGAATCAG
>Ga0207702_10001017_pt1 | contig 28794 bp, 19 predicted proteins | sample KBSCornC62_FD_184302 | JGI IMG/M metagenome (GOLD analysis project Ga0207702, IMG submission 184302) | Corn rhizosphere microbial communities from Kellogg Biological Station, Michigan, USA - KBS Corn C6-2 (SPAdes) (version 2) | ecosystem: Host-associated > Plants > Roots > Rhizosphere > Soil ... | reverse complement strand
TAGAGCAGCGGCATCCGGTCCATCGCGAGTTGCCGCATCATCCAGAGGTTCAGGCCGACCGCGAGAATCGCGCCGATCGCCACGCCGGCACCCGCGATCAGCAGGTTCTCGGTCTGGAAGTAGCGCAGGATGTCGCGCCGGGTCGCGCCCAGCGCGCGGCGGATGCCGATCTGCTTGCGCCGCTGCCCGACCCAGAAACTGGTGAGCCCGATGATGCCCGCGCCCGTGATCGCCAGCAGCACCGCGCAGATGATGCCCATCAGGATCGCGGTGCCGCGATCGCTGTCGTAGGCGCGATGGCGGACTTCGGCGAAACTCAGCACGCCGTCCTTCGGATCGATGATGCGCAACCGGCTCTGCGCGTACAGCGCCTTGGGCGCCTCGCGCATCGCGGCCGCCAGCTCGCCGGGTTTGGCGCGCACGATGTATTTTGTGCCGAACGTCCCATCCAGGCGCCGCGGCCATATCAACGCCTGATAGGCGTACTCTCGCGACCATGTATCGACTTCCGCACGCTGCAATCGCTGGACGATGCCGACGATGGTTGTGGGGGTCGTGGTCATCGCGTAAAACTGTTTGCCGAGCGCCGAGCCGTCTGGATAGAGTCTGTCTGCAAGCGCCTTGGTCACGATTACCGCGGGGGGCGTAGCCGCAACGCGCGGCGACATCGGTTCGACTTCATCTGCGCGGAAATTGCGCCCGGCGATCAGCTTGATTCCGAGCGTATCCAGAAAATGTTCGTCGCCAAAATAAACCGTCGCATCCGTGGTCTTTTGCACTTGGTCGGGCGTGAGCGTGATGAGATCGTCCCAACCGCCGCCTTGCAAAGGGTACGAATTGGATGCCGTCGCATCGCGAACTGCCGGCAGCTGCCGGAGTACGGCAAGATCGGCCTGCATCTGTGCGTCGATCTGCTTTTCCGACGACTGCCCTGCCCACTGGCTGTCGATCACGAAAAGATTGGCTTCGTCGATGCCGCTTGGTTCGGACAAGTGCGCCACACGCTGATGGATGATGAACAATGCGTTGCACACGATCGCCAGCGTCAACGCGATCTGCAAAGCAATCAGCACGGTGCCGGCCTTGTGGTGGCGCAACGCGGCGAGGATGGGCTGGATCTGCATGATGGCGCCCTCAGTTCGACCGCAGGTGCCAGGCCGGCTGCACGTGGGCAGCACGCCAGGTCGGGTAGAACGCGGCGATTACCGTGGCGACGATCGCGACCGCCAGCGTCAGCGCCATCAACGACAGGTCCACATGCGCCAGCCGCGCGATCTGCGGCTTGAACAACAGGCCTACTCCCGAAACGCCCACCACGGTCAGCAGCAATCCCAGCAAACCGCCGGCAAACCCGACCGTGCCGGCCTCGATCAGGAATTGCATGTAGATCTCGCGCCGTGATGCACCCAGAGCGCGGCGCACGCCGATCTCGCCGGCGCGGCGCATGAACTTCGCCAGCAGCAGCCCGACGGTGTTGACGAGGCAGATCACGAAGAAGCCCAGCGACACGATCAGCGAGATGCGGCTTTCCGGCGGCACCACGTGCATGAAATCCAGCCATTGCGTCACGTCGCGCAGGCGCACGTTGGGCGCCCAGTTGAAACGGCCCGAACTCTGTTGTTCGGCTGCATAACCCTGCAGGAAATTGCGATAACGCACGACCTCGGCAGGGCTGTCCAGTTCCACCCATGGGCTGACCCACACGCAATTGCTGCGCAGCCAGCCGTCCCAGCCGTTTATGTTCAGTTTCCCGCGACAACTGTTGTTGCCCGCCGTGGCAATGCGCAGGTCCAGCGCGCGGGTGAACGGGATGTAGAAGTCGGCAGGCTCCTGAAAACCGTAGCTGCTGAACAAATTGTAGAAACGAGGCACAGGATTCCAGTGCCGGGTGACGCCCACAATGTGGTAGTCATGGCCGCCCAGGTTGATCTCACGGCCTACGCTGTCGGTATCGCCGAACAATTTCTGGCTGAACTCCTCACTCAGGATGATCACCGGCGCGCGGCTGTCGTCTTGCGCGGTGTTCCAGCCGTTGCCGTAGCGGAACGGCACCTCGAACATCGGGAAGAAATCGCCGTACACCGCATAGCCTTCGGCCTTGACCGGCAGGCTGCGGTTTCCGCCAGGCATCACCGACAACTGCACCGGGTACAACAGCGTCTGCCGCTTCGCCGCATGCGCGCGCATCAGCGCCATCGCATCGGTGTAATCCAGTGCCTGAGGCGGCTCGCCGTCGCCATTGAAGCTCTGCTGCGGTCCCCAACTGTCGATCTGCGGCGTGAACAACTGCGCCGACTTGTCCGGGATCGGGTTGCCCGACACCGCGCGAAACACCGAATAGGTGATCATCGATGCGGCCACGCCGAAGCCGATCGCGACCACCATCAGCGCAGTGAGCGCCGGGTTGCGCTTGAGGCTCCGCAAGGCAAGGTCGAGGTAGTAGCCGAACATCCCGTTCTCCGTGGATTCACGCGGTACGCGGGGCGCCAGCGAAGATTCGATGACACCTGTACTGCCTTGATTGCATCCTGCGTGCCACGCGGCTCATCCGGGAACGTGTCGCCTTATCAATCGCTTGCGGCGGTGCGCGTGCCGCCGGGGGTGTCCGCGGACATGCGGCGGACAGTTTCGGACGCGCGCGCATTCGCGTCATGCCATACGAAAAAGCCCCGGCTCGCGCCGGGGCTTGTGGACATCGCTCGAACGCGTCGCGGGGTCAGAACTTGTACTGCATCGAAATGCCGAACAGATCGCCGGAGTTGTCGAAACTGCCGACCAGATGGTCGCCGGTGGCGCTGATGTCATTGACGTCGCCGTTGTCGACGAACAGGTGCGTATAGCCGATGTTGAGCGTCATGTTGGGCGCCGGCGAATAGGCCGCACCGAGCGAGATCCACTTGCGCGCGCCGTCCGGGATGCGCGGATCGCGCGAGAAGTCCTGGGTCGGGGTCTGGTCGAAAGCCAGGCCGCCGCGCAGCGTCCACTGGTCGCTCAGTTTGTAATCCATGCCGACCGAACCGAACCAGGTGTTCTTCCAGCCGTAGTACTGGTCGATGTCGGGCTGCGCCGGATTGGCGAAGTCGATGGCAAGACGGCTGAACGAACTCCACCCGGTCCAGGAAAGCTCCGCGCCCCACGATACGGGGCCGAGCGTCTTGTGCCAGTAACTCAATGACGCCGTGGCCGGTGTCGCGAACTGGCCGCTGCCCGTGGTGTTCTGGAACAGCGGGGGAACGCCAGGCTGCCCGAGCACGAACTGCACGCTCGATGGCACCGTGAAATAGGCCTGGCCGGTGAAGTTGTGATTGATCTTGGCGTGGTAGGCGAGCGCCAGGGTGTCCTGCGTGGTCGGCTTCCATTCCGCGCCGATCGCCCAGCCCCACTTCCAGTTGTCGCCGCGGATGCGCACCGCACCGTCCGCCGACTGCGGCAGGAAGATGGGCGCGAGGCCGAACGGAGGCGCCGCCATCACCGCGCCAAGGTCGATGGCATTGCCGAGGTCGATCGTGGTCTTCTGCGCGATCACCGAAAAGCCCAGCGAGAACTGGGGATTGATCGCCCATGCCACCGAGCCCGTGAAGTCCATCGACTTCACGCTGGTTTTCAGCGCCTGGTAGCGGCCCATCCAACCGGCGTTGTATTCGGTGGCCAGGCCGAAAGGCGCGTTGATGCCGAAACCGAGCCGCCAATTCTGCGCGATCGGCGCGATGAAGCTGATCGCCGGCACGCCGTGCACGCCGCCGCCGTTGCCGCCATCGCCCCCCGACAACGGTTGCCCGATCGCGTCGGTGCCGCTGCCATGGAACTGGGTGCTCACGTTGATGGCGGTGGCATCGAGCTGCACCGCATAGGTGTCGAAGTCGACCATCGCGGCTGGATTGTTGATGACCACCGAGGCGTCGTTGCCGGCGGCTTCGCGCCCGGCGTAGGCACGCCCCATCGCCTGCACGGTGTTTTCGCTGATCTGGAAGCCGGATGCGGACGCGACCGGGCTCACCAGCGCTCCGGAGACGGCGACACTCAGCGCGGCGAGCGCCAAGCCAGCCAGCCTGGGCGCGGTGATCGGATGCTTGCTCATGGGTGGATCTCCAGTCGAATGGTTTCTTGGATCGGTAAGGGTTACGCCCGAATCCACGCCGCAACCGGCCCGTCCCGGGTCTTTCATACGTTTGTATGAATTTTGTTATGGCGACTATCGCACCAAGGCGGGGTCTGCGCAAGTAGCAACTCGCGCAGGTATCTGGTCCAGTTTGAAATGCTGTTCGCCCCCGGATCGAGTCCCTGAGCGTAGGCCCGCAGGGCCGAAGTCGAAGGGCAGGGTTTGTGTTTCGACTTCGCTCTCTGCGCGAGCTACGCTCGACACGAACGGGAAATTCAAATTGCGCCGCTCCTCTCGTCTCGCGCCGCCTGCCCCGCGCGCAATCGAAGAACTCGGCGCGAATGGAAAAGCTGTCGTCTTCGCATACCGCACGCGCACTAACTTCTCGTACACGCGCTTTCCTTATACTGGGCCGTCCTCGCACGCATCCTGCCCATGCCACCAGCCAAGTACCGCCGCCGGCCGCGGCTGTCCCGTTCCCTGCCCTGTTTTCTTCCTTCGCTGATCGCGGTGTTCCTCGCGATCTGGATTCCACCCGCGTGGGAACGTTATTCATTGTTGCTGTTGCTGATCGGCGCGTCGCTGTCGATGGCAGCCGTGTGCCACGCGATCGGCTTCGGCTGCGAATCCACCTTCACGCGCACCGCCTTGCGGCGCGGATCGGCACACCTCATTGCGCTGGCGATCCACACCGCGATCGTGTTCCTGCTGGTGGCGTGGCCATTGACGGTGTTGTCGCAGGCGCCTTCATTGGCGGCGGCACTCGGCCTGGCGGTCGCGCTGGTGATCGCGCTGCTGGTGCTGTGGCGCTTGTGGCCCGTGTTCGGGCTGGTGTTCGCATGGGACGACGCGTTTCCCGCCGGCGAGGAACATTCCTGGATCACCGCCGCGCTGGCGCGCAGTCTTGCCTTCGCGCGCCACCTCACGCGCGGACGCGACTTGTTCCTCACGCACTTCCTGCCGGCTTCGCTCGCGCAACTCGCGATCGCATTCGGCGCGCTGTCGCTGGCGGGAATGGGCGCCAACCTGCCCGATGAAATCCGAACGGCGTCGTTGTTCCTGTTCGCGGTGCTGGTGTTGCCGCTGTGTTCGCTGATCGTGGCGGACCGCACCCTGCGCCTGTTGTTCGATGGACGCGTGCGGCGCTTCGCGCCACGACCGCCGACGCCACCCGGTCCGAAACCGCCGCCGGACGGTGATCATCGTTCCGAAGAAGCGTCTGCTCCGCCGGCCGATACCGACACGGAAGCCGCGGCCGAAAAGCCCGACGCCCCCGCGCAAGCCGTGCTGGACGAAAACCTGCTGGCCGCCGCGCGCGACGGCAATGTCGCTACGGCGATGGATTGGCTGGCGCAAGGTGCCAACCCCGACGCGATGCCGCCCGCGGGCGCGCGCGACCAGCGTTCCGCGCTGGTGCTGGCCGCGGAATTGCCCGACACCCGCTTGTTGCGCGCGCTGATCGCCAAGGGCGCCGACGTCAACCGCGCCCACGCGGGCCTCACGCCGCTGCTGGCGACCACGCGCGCCTGCCATGAAGGCCGTCCCGAAATGGTGACCAGCCTGATCGCGAACGGCGCCGATCCGGCGCGCGCCGATACCGACGGCAACACGCCACTGCATCATGCCGCGCTGTGCGCGGAACCCGCGGTCGCGGCGATCCTGATCGATGCGCAGGCTCCGCTGGAAGCACGCAACCGCGAACAGGCCACGCCGCTCGCGACCGCGGCGGCGGCCGCGAACTGGCCGGTCCTGCGCTTCCTGGCCGAACACGGCGCGCACGCCGACGCCGCGATGCCGGCCGCGGCGGGTATCGCCGACGACGATCCGGAAGGCGTGCGGATCCTGCTCAAGCACAAGGGCCGCGCAACGGCCGTGGACGCATTGGGGCGCAGCGCGCTGCTGCATGCGGCGCGCGAAAACCACGTGGAGATCACGCGCGTGTTGCTTGACGCCAACGCCGACGTGGCGCTGGCCGACCGTTACGGCACCACGCCGCTGATGGAAGCAGCGCGTGCGGGTGCGGCCGACGTCGTCGCCTTGCTCGCGGAAAAAAATCCCGACGTCAATACCTGCGACCAGCACGGTCGCACGGCGCTGATGCTCGCGTGCCAGTCACCGCGCGCGAACGCGGCATGCGTGCGCGCGCTGCTGGAACTCGGCGCCGATCCGGCGCGCAAGGGCAGCGACGGTCGCAGCGCCATCGACCAGGCCAGCGCCGCCGGGCGCTGGGACCTCGTCGCCCTGATGGATCCCGATGCGGCACTCCCCGCCAGTCATGCGCGCGGCAACGAGCCCGATCCCGGCGCGGACACGCCGCAGCATCTGCTCGATGCGCTGCGCTTCGCGCATTGGACTGTGGTCGCGCGTTTCGAAGACCGCGTGCGCACGTGGCCCGTTGCCGAACTCGCCGCGTTGTATCTCGACCTCGCCGACCATGCCGATGCCACGCCGCGCGCGTGGTTGCTGGAACATGGTCTGGATGGCGAAACATGCCTCGACGACGGCAGCCGCCTGTTCGACGCATTGCTCGATCACCTGCCGGCATCGATCGCGGCCGTGCGCCAGCTGCTCGATGCCGGCGCCACGCCCGCGGGCGCGGGACGGTTTGGGCCAGCGCTCGCTCGCCTGGACGACGGCCACGGCACGGCATTGGCGCTCGCCATGCTGGAACGCGGCGCGGACGCGTTCGGCGCCGATGCCGACAGCCGCACGCCGCTGCACCACGCCAGCCGCCCGGCGCTGCTGCCGGTGCTGGACGCGCTGCTCGCACGTGGTGCCGATCCCAACGCGCGCGACCGCGCGGGCGCCACGCCCTTGCACGTCGCGCTCGACGGCAAGCCCGGCGAAGTGCTGCCGCTGGTGAAGGCGCTCATCGCGCACGGCGCCGATCCGGAAAGCCCCGCCGCCAGCGGCGAGACGCCGCTCGGCCTCGCGCTCGCGCGCGACGCCACCAAACTCGAATACTGGTTGCGCTGGAATGGCTGGGCGCTGCCCAAACGCCCGCTGCGCGACGAAGACCTGCCCGCGGCCGCCGCCGATCCGGATGCGGTCGCGCGTTTGCTGGAACTGGGCCTGCCCGTGGACGCCCGCGACGGTCGCGGCGCCACCGCGTTGCTGCGCGCAAGCGGTGCGGGCGCACTGCAAAGCGTGCAGCGACTGCTGGCCGCACACGCCGATCCGAAGCTCACCGTGGATACCGGCGCCTCGCCGCTGTCGGCCGCCGTCAGCGCGCGTCAACCCGACATCGCGCGCGCGCTGGTCGCCGCATGCGTGCCGGTGGACCTGCGCCATGCCGACGACGTGACTGCGCTGATGATCGCCGCGGCGCTGGGCCATCCCGACATGGTCGCGGTATTGCGCGAGCTCGGCGCACAGGCCAGCCTCGTCGACACGCGCGGCCAGACCGCGCTGCACGCAGCGGCACGCTTCTGCTTCGACAGCCGCGACAGCCTGCGTTGCCGGCGACTCCTGGACGCGTTGCTGCACGATGTGGCACCGGTGGACACCGCCGACCGCGGCGGTGCCACGCCTTTGCTGGTCCTGCTCGGCGTACACACCAAGCCCGGCGCCGACTGCGACGGCACCCACCTCGGCGCGCTGGTACCGGCGATGCTTGATGCAGGTGCGAACCTCGATCATGCCGACGAACACGGTGTGACCGCACTGCACGCGTGCGCGATGCATGCCGCCTTCGAACCAGCACGCGTGCTGCTGCAGCGCGGCGCCAATCGCGAAGCGCGTGACTGCAAGCAGCGCACACCCTCAGATATCGCGAACGTGCTGGGTTACATCGATCTTGCGATGGAACTGGCGCCACGGCGTGGTGCGCCATTCAATGCACCGGTGGTGACGCCGGTGATGACGCATCCGGAATAGCCTGTTCCTCCCGCCGCGCGGTATCGGCTTCGAACAGGCCCTGCAGTTCTTCGTAGGCTTCGCGCGTGGTCTGGCGCAGCGCCACGTCGTCGTCGTACACCAGGTGCTGGTCGCGCAGGAGCTTCTCGTCGTGCTCGCGGAACAGTTCCACGCTGGCGCGCGCCTGTTCCCTGCTCATGCCCAGCGCCTTCAGCGTCAGCGCCGCCATCTTCAGGCTGGAATAAAACGTCTCGCGCACGACGTCGTCGGGATCTGCGGTCAAATCCATCAGGCGAAACGCATGCTGGCGATTGCGTGCGCGCGCGATGATGCGCAGGTGCGGAAACATCCGCCGCACGATCCGCGCGGTGCGCACGTTGGCGGCCGGATCGTCGGTCGCCAGCACGAACACCTCGGCCTTGCCCGCCTGCGCCGCGCGCAGGATTTCGGCGCGCGACGGATCGCCGAAATAAATCTCGGTGCCGGCGAAGCGGCGCGACAGGTCGACTTGTTCGATGGAATTTTCCAGTGCGACGAACGGAATGCCGCGCGCGCGCAACAGACGTCCCACGATCTGGCCGACGCGCCCGAATCCCGCGATCACGACCCGCGGCACGCCGGTATCGATGGTGTCGTATTCGCGCACCGGCGTTTTCGGCTCGGGCAGCTTCGCCGCGGCCAGCACCAGCAGCGGCACCGCGGCCATGCCCAGCGTGATCACCAGTACCAGCACGCCGTGCTGGGTCGGTGTCAGCAAGCCCTGCTCGCGCGCCAGCTTGAACACCACGAACGCGAATTCGCCGCCGCCCGCCAGCAGCGCGACCAGCTTGAGCGCATCGGCGTTGCCCATGCGCTTGTTCAAGCGGCCCACCAGCGCGAGGGCCGGGGCCTTGCACGCAAGCAGCAGGATCACCAGGCCCGCCACCACCCACGGATGCTGTTCCAGCAGGTGCAGGTTCACGCCCATCCCCACCGTGATGAAAAACAGCCCGAGCAGCAGTCCTTCGAACGGTGCGATGTTGGATTCCAGTTCGTGGCGGTATTCCGAATCGGCCAGCAGCACACCCGCGAGGAACGTGCCCAGCGCCATGGAAATGCCCGCCAGTTGCATCAACCACGCAACGCCCATCACCACCAACAGCGCGACCGCAGTGGAAACTTCGATGAGCTGGGTCTTGGCGACCGCGCGGAAGATCGGCCGCAACGCGTAGCGCCCGCCCACCACCACCACCGCAATCACGCCCGCGACGCGCAGCGCCGACAACCACGAGGGCATGTTCGCCGCGTGTGCACCGCCATGGTCGGCCAACAAAGGGATGGCCGCGATCAGCGGAATCGCCACCAGGTCCTGGAACAGCAGGATTGCGAAGGCCTGCCTGCCGTACGAACTCTGCAGCTCACGCCGCTCCGCGAGGATCTGCAAACCGAACGCGGTGGATGAAAACGCGAGGCCAAGTCCGACCACGATGGCGGTCACCGGTTTCAGATGAAAGCCGAACACCGCGATCAGCGCCATCACCAGCGCCGAACCGATCACCTGCAAGGTCCCCGCGCCGAACACCGCCCGCCGCATCACCCACAACCGTTGCGGGGAGAGTTCGAGGCCGATCACGAACAGCAGCAGCGCGACGCCCAGTTCCGACACACCCGCGATCGCGTCCGGATTCTGGATCCACTTCAGGCCGTACGGTCCGATCACCACGCCGGCCGCGAGGTAGCCGAGTACCGAGCCGAGCTTCAACTTGCGCGACAACGGCACCGCGATCACCACCGCGACCAGGAACACCAGCACCGATGCCAGCCAGGAATGCGTCTGCACGGGTCAGCCTAGGGTCTGTTCACTTCAATCGCATGGGATTATGGCAGCGCCACCAAGCCTTCACTGCAGGCCGTAGGAACGCAGCAGCGCCTCCGGTTGCGGCGCACGCCCGCGGAACGCGACGAAACTTTCCAGCGCCGGACGGCTGGCGCCTACGCCCAGGAATTCATCGCGGAAGCGCGCGCCCGTCGCCGCATCGATCACGCCGCGCTCTTCGAACGCACCGAACACGTCGGCCGACAACACTTCGGCCCACAGATAGCTGTAATAACCGGCTGCATAACCGCCCGCGAAGATATGCGTGAACGCGTGCGGGAAACGTTGCCACGCGGGGGGATGCAACACCGCGGCTTCGCGCCGCGCGGCTTCCAGGGTTTCCATCACCCGTGCGCCGCGCGCCGGATCGTAATTCGCGTGCAGCAGGAAATCGAACAGGCCGAATTCAAGCTGGCGGCACAGGAACATGCCCGCCTGGAAATGGCGCGCCGCGAGCATCTTCCCGAACAGCTCATCGGGAAGCCGCTCTCCACTCGACCAGTGCCTGGCGAACAGGTCCAGCGCCTGCCGGTTCCAGCAGAAGTTCTCCATGAACTGGCTCGGCAGTTCCACTGCATCCCATTCCACGCCGTCGATGCCACCGATTGAAGGCAGGTCGATGCGGGTGAGCATGTGGTGCAGGCCGTGGCCGAATTCGTGGAACAGCGTCTGCACGTCATCGTGGGTCAGCAATGACGGAACTTCATCGTCCCCCCTCACCCCACCACTCGCTCCGCGAGTGACCCCCCCCTCTCCTGCAGCGCGTGAGAGGGGCGCTGGCCGGCCTTCGGCCGATCCTTCCCTTTGGGGCGGAGCAAAGTTGCAGGTGAGGAACACGATCGGCAGCTGCACGTCGCCGCCGTCGCGGAAGCGCGCGCGGCACACGTCCATCCACGCGCCGCCGCGCTTGCCCGAGCGTGCGTACAGATCCAGGTACACGCCCGCGATCACATGGCCGCCGGCGTCACGCACTTCGCAATAGCGCACGTCGGGGTGCCACACGTCCACGGCCTCGCGCGCAGGTTCCACGCTGATGCCGTACAGCTTGCCGGCCAGCGCGAACATGCCGTCCATCACCGCCGGCAGCGGGAAATACGCCTTCAGTTGTTCCTCGTCCAGCGCGTAACGCGCAAGTCGCAACTTTTCCGACGCGTACGCGACATCCCAGGACTCGAGTGCCTCCAGCTTGAGCTCGCTGCGCGCGAATTCGCGCAGTTCTTCCAGTTCGTATTGCGCGACCGGCTTGGCGCGTGCGATCAGGTCGCGCAGGAACGCCAGCACTTCGTCTGGCGTTTCCGCCATCTTGGTCGCCAGCGATTCCTCCGCCGCATTGGCGAAGCCCAGCAGCTGCGCGGCTTCGTGGCGCAGTGCGAGGATTTTCTCCATGCGTTCCGAGTTGTCGAACTTGCCGGCATCCGGACCCTGGTCGGACGCGCGCGTCTGGTACGCCCAATACACGCGTTCGCGCAACGAACGGTTGTCGGCGTAGGTCAGCACCGCCTGCACCGCGGGCTGCTTCAGTGTCACCAGCCAACCGTCGAGATCGTGTTCGCGGGCGTATTCGCGCAGCACCGCGCGGCCGGACGCGGGAACGCCGGCGAGGTGCCGTTCGTCCTCGATGTGTTCCTGCCACGCGTCGGTGGCGTCCAGTACCGCGTTCGAAAATGCGGTGGTAAGTTTGGAAAGCTCGTTGGCGATGTCGCGAAAGCGCGTGCGCGCGGGCTCTTCCAGCGCGACGCCGGACAACCTGAAATCGCGCAGCGCATGTTCGACCAGCGCGCGCTCCGGGCGCGAACGCTGCGCGAAACCGGGCACGTCCGCAACCGCCTGCACCTTGGCGTACAGGTCGCGGTTCTGTCCCAGCGCACTCGCGAAGTCGGTGATCTTTTCCTCGGCCTGCTCGTAGGCCGCGCGCAATTCCTTGCTGTCCGCGACCGCGTGCAGGTGCGACACCGGCGCCCACGCATGGGCAAGGCGCTGGTCCAGGCGTTCCTGCTCCCGCATTACATGGTCGAAATCGCGTGGCGATCCGGCGGCGGTCAAGCGGTCGATGCCGGCCTGGTAATCGGCCAGGATCGCGTCGATCGCGGGCATCACGTCGGCGGGCTCGATCTTCGAGAACGGGGGCAACGACGCATCGCTGAGCAGGGGGTTTTCGATGGGCATGCAGGACTCCGGCGGATTCAACAGCGTGGCGTTTGCCCACGCCAAAATCAAGCTAGCATCCGGACATGGACACGACACCGGACCCGGGGCTGCGCGCACTGCTCGGGCGCACTGCCGTATTCGGCCACCTCAAGCCGCACGAGCTGGACGCGCTGCTGGAAGAAATGGCCTGGTTGTGGCTGCCCGGCGGTGCGTCGTTGTACCTGCGCGGCGAAACCCCCGACGCCTTGTACCTGTTGAAATCCGGTAGCCTCGGTGCATTCGTGCCACGCCGGTCCGGACAACCGCGGCTGCTCGGCGTGTTTCCGGCCGGATCGACGCTGGGCGAAATCGGCCTGATCACGGGCGACCCGCATACCCACAGCGTGCACGCGTTGCGCGATTCCGAGATCCTGGCGCTGTCGCGTGCCGGGTTCGAAAAACTGACGACGCGGCACCCGCGGGCGATGCTCGGTGCGGCCAGGGTGGCGGTGGAACACCTGCTCGGCGGCGCACGCCGCAAGCCATCCAGCCCCCCGCGGACTTTCGCGATCCTGCCGTTCGATGCCACGCTCGATGCGCATGCGTTCGCCGAGGAACTTGGGTGTCAATTGCGGCCGTGGGGCGGTTGCGAGCTGATCGACGCGCGGCGGGGGCGTGGCCACGACACCGACTGGTTCGCGGCGCGCGAAGCCGAATCACGCTGCGTGCTGTACCTGGATGACGGCGACGATGCCTGGCGCCGGTTGTGCCGACGCCAGGCCGACGCACTGGTGTTGCTGGTCGATGCCAGCCATGCGGCGTCGCCGTGGCCCTGGCCGATCGGCGAAACCATCCACACGGGTGCCACGGTGGGCGGCGGCGCCGCCGAATACATGCACCATCGCCCGCGCCACCTGGTGCTCTGGCACCCGCCCGGCAAGTTCATTTACGGAGCGGCACACGCGTGGCGAACCGAGCTCGACCACGGCGATTGGGAGCACCACCACTGGCGCCATGCGGGCGACATCGCGCGGATCGCGCGCCTGCTGTCGGGCCACGGCACGGCGCTGGTGTTGTCCGGTGGTGGCGCACGCGGCTTCGCGCAAATCGGCGTGATCCAGGCACTGCGCGAAACCGGGATACAGATCGACAGCGTGGTCGGTACCAGCATCGGCGCGATCATCGGCGCGGGCATCGCCTATGAGTGGGACGACGCCAAGATGCGCGAGGCTTACCGGCGCGCGCTGGTGGACGGCAAACCGCTGCGCGACTGGACCCTCCCGCTGGTGGCGCTGACGCGTGGTGCGCGCACGACCAAGCTGCTGCGCGAAGCCTTCGGTGAAATCGACATCGAAGACTTGCCGATCCGTTTCGCCTGCATCTCGGCCGACCTGACGCTGGGAACCACCGCGGTCCACCGCGGCGGCCTGCTGTGGCGGTGGCTGCGCGCATCCGGCGCGGTGCCGGGGATCCTGCCGCCGCTGTTGCACGGCCGGCATGTGTACGTGGATGGGGGCGTCATCAACAACCTGCCCACCGACACGTTGGGGGAGGAACTGCACGGCCGCGTGATCGCGGTGGACATCAGCGCCGACGATTCGTTGTCGGCCAATGTCGAAGAAACCGCCTCGCCTCCGTTGCTTACCCAATGGCTGCAGCGCCACCGGAAGCTGCGGCCCAGCGCCTTCGCGATCCTGGTGCGCGCCGGCATGGTCAATTCCGAGGCAGGCAGCGCGCGCCGGCGCGAACTCGCCGACCTGCTGCTGCGCCCCGACATGCAGCGCATCGGCCTGTTCGACTGGCACCGATTCGAGCGCGCCATCGAGATCGGCTACCGCCATACCCGCGCGGCACTGCGCGACGCCGCATCCACCACGCACGCGAAGGACGCTACGATGGACACGATTCCGACGCCGACGAAAACACCGACTCCATGACCCCACCGCGTGCCTACCGGGGCGTGCTGCCGAAGCTCGGCGCGCGCGTGTACATCGATCCCGCGGCCACGGTGATCGGTGATGTCGAACTGGGCGATGACGTGTCGATCTGGCCGGCGGCGGTGGTGCGCGGCGACGTCGAAAGGATCCGCATCGGCGCGCGCACCAACGTGCAGGATGGCGCGGTGGTGCACGTGACCCATGACGGCCCGTACACGCCGGGCGGGCATCCCTGCCTTATCGGTACGGACGTCACCATCGGCCACGGCGCGGTGGTGCACGCCTGCACCCTTGGCGACTGCTGCCTGATCGGCATGCACGCCACGATCCTGGATGGCGCGGTGGTGCAGCGCCACGCATTCGTGGGCGCCGGCGCGCTGGTCGCGCCCGGCAAGACCGTCGGCGCAGGCGAATTGTGGATCGGCAATCCCGCGCGCTGCGTGCGCAGGTTGAGCGACGGCGAAATCGAGGCGCTGCAGTACTCGGCGGACCACTACGTCCGGATCAAGGACGAGTACCTGCACGGATCGCTTTGAACGCGGCATCCACGTCCGGACGCACGCCGTGCCAACGCTCGAAGGAGGCCGCGGCGGTTTCGACCAGCATTCCGAGACCGTCGGACGCCGTCGCGCAACCTGCGGCTTGCGCCCATTCGACGAACGGCCGCGCGGCGGGGCCGTAACTCAGGTCGTAGGCGAACGTACGCGTTTGCACCAGGGATCGGGGCAGCGCCAGCGCGGCGTGCTGCACGCCCGCCGAGGTCGCGTTGATGATCAGGTCGAAGGCTGCGCAGCGATCAAGCGCATCCCACGCGGCCGTGTTGACCCGTTCCGGTTCGGACAGCGCAGTGGCCAGTGCCTGCGCGCGTGCAGGCGTGCGGTTGGCAATCGTCAAACGCCGCGCACCTGCATCCAGCAACGCAAACCCGGACGCGCGCGCAGCACCGCCGGCCCCCAGCAACAGCACCTCGTGTTCGCGCGGATCGAAGCCGAAGCGCCCACGCATGTCCGCCAGCATCCCGGCGCCGTCGTTGCTCTCAGCTTCGATGCGGCCGCCCGGCAACGCGGTCAAGACATTCGCGACGCCGAGCCGCTGCGCGGTCAACGTGTGCACATCCGCCAGCGCGAATGCCGCGGCCTTGTGCGGCAGGGTGACATTCGCGCCACGGCCGCCGTGCATGAAGAACGCGCGGACGACGCTTGTGAATTCATCTGGCGCGGCGTCGATCGCGCCGTACTCCAGCGCGACGCCGGTTTGCTCCGCGAACAGCGCGTGCAGGCGTGGCGACAGCGAGTGCGCGATGGGATGGCCGAAAACGGCGTAACGGCGAACGGCGGGCATGACCGCAGTTTACGGGCAAAGCCCTTGTCCCGATCCGTGAGACGGCGGCGGCGCAGGATCGCTTCACCATCCCAGCCGGAGTCCGCCATGCGCTGCCACGCCCATTCCGAATCCACCTCCCCGCACGACGTGCTAACGCTCACGGCCGCAACCTGGCTTGCCTGTGGCATCGTGCTGTTCGGCTTGACACCGTTGCCCTGGCGAGACGCCACGCTGGGATGGTCGCCGGCATTCTGGCTGCTCGCGGCACCATGCCTGCTGCTGGCCGCAAGGCGCGTGAGTATGCGGCGCCCAGCGTTGCGGTCTGCGGATTTTCGCAACCCAGAAAGGCTTCATTCGAAGCGGCTGTTGTGAAAAGTCAGGCCACGGATGGCCGTGGTGGTGTTTGCAATGCTCAAACGCTGCCAGCGCGATGACGCTGAACGAAGCAGCGATCAGGGATGATCGCACAACTGTGCTTCGTCAAGCCGCGACGCCGTTCCGCTTCGCTTCCATCCGTCGCAACAACTCATGCATCACGCGGCGATAAAGCTCGTCGCCCAGCTCGGTATCTTCCACGCCGGCGTCGATGGATGGATTGTCGTTCACCTCGATCAACACGGTGCGATCGTGGGTCTGCTTGATGTCCACGCCGTACAGGCCGTTGCCGATCGCCGCCGCGCCACGCAGGGCCAGCTTGATCACGTCAGCCGGTGCGTCATCGATCTTGAGGCACTCGAAGCCGCCGGACCGCGCGCTGCCGCGCGCGCTGTGGTTGTAGATCTGCCAATGGCCGCGTGACATGAAGTACTTGCAGGCGTAGAGCGCCTTGCGGTTGAGCACGCCGATGCGCCAGTCGAATTCGGTGTAGAGGAATTCCTGCGCGATCAGCAGTGCCGTGCTCTGGAACAGGTGCGCCGCCGCCTTGGCCAATTGTTCCAGGTCGTCCACCTTGATCACGCCGCGCGAGAACGAGCCGTCGGGGATCTTCAGCACCAGAGGAAAACCGAGTTTTTCCGGCAATTCGCGCAGTTGCTTCGAATCCTCGCGATACAACACCTCCGAGCGTGGCAGCGCGAGCTTGTGCGCGCGCAGCAGGTCGTTGAGGTAAATCTTGTTGGTGCAACGCAGGATCGAGGTCGGGTCGTCGACCACCACCATGCCTTCGCGCTCGGCCTTGTGTGCGAAGCGGTAGGTATGGTCGTCGGGCGCGGTCGTTTCGCGGATGAACAGACCGTCGTATTCGGCGAGCCGCGGGTAGTCGTGTTTCTGGATGGGATCGACTTCGATGCCGAGGTCCCGTCCCACGGTGATAAACTGCTTCAGCGCGCGCGGATTCGACGGTGGCATCGCTTCCTTGGGATTGACCAGCATCGCGAGGTCATAGCGGAACTGCTTGCGTGCGCGCGGCTTGCGCCACAGGCGTCTTGAGAACGCATCCAGCGCCTGCGCGAACCCATCTTCCTGTGCGTCATCCAGGGTGTGCAGTCCGACCGGCTTGATTGCGCTGATCTGCCACACGCGGTCGCGTTCGAACTCGATGCGCAGCAGCGGGCACGGGAACGTTTCGAACACCTGCCGCGCCAGATCCTGCAGCGCGGGATACGACGTCACGCCGAAATAGACCAGGATGCCGAGGTCGGTGGTGTCCTGGCCGCCCGCCGGCAGGAAATGCGTGAGCTTCTGGTTGAGATCCTCGACGTCGAGGTTGTACAGCGCCCGCTTGCGCAGGTCGCTGATGGTGCGCACCGAAGGAATCACCCGATGCCCGCGCGCCTCGCCCAGCAGCGAAACGTAATGCCCGATGCCGAGATACTTGTAGTTGCGGCACAGGTTGACGACGTGGGTGCGCTCGTCGCCACCCACGGGTTCGCGCAAATACTGCATCGCGGTGACGACGTTGTCCGAGGGGTAGTACGAACCCCAGTCGGAGGCTTTTTCGACGACGATGACCAGCCGGCTCATTGCGATCTTCCTGATTCAAGCCTTGCGCCGCGACTTTTTGCACGGCACTCGGAAGGGCGCAGTGTCGGCACCGCGCGAGCCGAACGCAAGGGGTTGCCGCGACCGGGCAGGCGGGGATTCAGACTTGCACGTCACAACCCCACACGCCACGCTTGCATCCATGCCGCACACCCGAACCGCTCCCGCGATCCGCCGCGCCATCCCTGCCGATATCGATGCGCTGCTGGCGCTGGAGGAATCGACTTTCGACAGCGATCGCATCAGCCGTGCGCAGTGGCGCCGCCACATCGGCAGCGGCAGTGCGGCGGTGTTCGTGACCGGCACGCCCGGCAACGTCGATGCCGCGGCCGTGGTGTTCTACCGTCGCAACGCGCGTGCCGCACGCCTGTATTCACTCGCGGTCGGCACGCACGCACGTGGATCGGGTCTCGGCGGTGCACTGTTGGCCGCCGCGGAAGTCGACGCCCGCGGGCGCGGCTGCACATCGATGCGCCTGGAGGTGCGTGCCGACAATCCGTCCGCGATTGCGCTGTACGAGCGGCGCGGCTACACCCGGGTTGCGCGCCTGCCCGGGTTCTATGAAGACGGCGCGGCTGCATGGCGTTACGGGAAAGCGCTGGTATCCGGAGCGCCTTGACCTGGGTGCCGTCTGGGCAGGATGCCGTGTCGAAGACGTTGGCGCCCTTCATCGTGGGTCAAGCGCCTTTCGTGGGCCTTATACTTACCCATCGCTTTCCCGGGCCGCACGCATGCGCCACCACTACTTAGCCGCAACACTGCTGTTGCTCGGTTTCGGGCTGCTCGCCGGGTGCGGGCAGAAGGGACCTTTGTACCTGCCGACCAAGGCTGCAGCACCGGCCTCCGCTTCTTCGACGCCGAAGCCGGCGACATCGGCCGCCAAACCCGCTGGCGCAACAACGGTTGCGGCGCCGGCATCATCTTCCTCCGGTGGCGGCTGACGCCGCGGGGTCGCGCGTGGGCCTTCGCTTCACCAAGATGCACGGCCTCGGCAACGATTTCGTGGTGCTGGATGCACGCACGTCATCGTCGCTGCCGGACGACGCCCGGATTCGCGCCATGGCCGATCGCCATACCGGCGTCGGCTTCGATCAGCTGTTGATCATCGAATCCGCGCGTGATCCAGCTTGCGTGGCCGCGTATTCGATCCGCAACGCCGACGGCTCGGCCGCCGAACAGTGCGGCAACGGCGCACGCTGCATCGGCGCCTGGCTGCATCGCGCGGGCGCGATCGCGATCGGCGCGACGGTGAAACTGCAGAGTCCCGCCGGCGTGATCGGGATGCGATTGGACGACGCCTCCATGGTCAACGTGGAAATGGGTGAGCCGGTTTTCGAACCCACGCGGATACCCTTCGATGCCCCGGCGGCCGCGGACGGTTATCCGCTGGATCTCGACGGCGAACGGGTCGAGATCGCCGCGGTGTCGATGGGCAATCCGCACGCGGTGCTGGAAGTGAGCGACACAAGCGATCGCCGCGTGGACGACCTGGGGCCGCGCATCACCGTGCACCCGCGCTTCCCGCGGGGCGTCAACGCGGGCTTCGCCCAGGTCACGGACCCGCACGCCATCAAACTGCGCGTGCACGAACGCGGCGCCGGCTGGACGCTGGCCTGCGGCAGCGGCGCCTGCGCGGCGGTCGCCGCATTGCGCAACCGCGGCCGCGTCGGGGATGACGTGCGGGTGCAACTGCCGGGCGGCAATCTGCGGATCACCTGGAAAGGGCCGGGCCATGCGTTATGGATGAGCGGACCGGCGGCATTCGTGTTTGACGGCGAGTGGTTGGGAATGTGAGTGGCATTGCACGATCGCGTGCAACTCACCAAACTGCCCGCATGCCACCGGAGCCCAGCATGGCCGACCTGACCCTGAAGCAAAGCCTCGAAGCGATGGATGTCGCCGAGTACCTGCGCCAACACCCGCGCTTCCTGGAACATTTTCCCGACGTCGCCACCGAGCTGGTGATGCCGCGCGAAAACGGCCCAGCCGCGTCGCTTGCGGCTTATCAACTCGAAGCGCTGCGTGCGCGCAACCGCGAGTTGAACGACAGGCTGGCGGAACTGGTGGCTATCGCCGGCGACAATGAGCAACTGATGGTGCGCGTGCATACGCTCACGGTGGGCCTGCTGCGCGACGACAACCTGCCCGATGTCTTGAAGAGCTTCGTCGGCGCGCTGAACGAGGATTTCCACTCCGACCTGGTGCGCGTGGTGCTGTTCCGCAACGGCGCCGATCTGCCGCAAGCCGATTGGCTGATCTGCGTACCCGAAGGCAAAGTGGCTCTTTCGGCATTCACGGATTTCCTCACGCGCGGCGAGCCCGCGTGCGGCAGGCTCGCCCAAACCAAACTCGACCGCTTGTTCGGCAACGATGCGGACAAGGTGCATTCCGCAGCGTTGCTGAAGATCGGCAACGAAGGCATGCTCGCGATCGGGAGCAGCGATCCCAATCGCTTCCATCCGGGCATCGGTACGCTGTTCCTGAAGCTGATCGCGCAGGCGCTGGACGCCGCGATCGCGCGCTTCGGAGCCGAATGAACCAGGCGGCATGAGATGAGCGTTCTTGCCGCCGACGCCGCACGGTTCCTGGATCACCTGAAAATCGAGCGGCACTATTCCCCAGGCACGCTGCGCAACTACACGCACGCACTGGAAGCCTTGACGCGTTTTGCCGACGGGCTTTCCCTCGCAGCGTGGAACGAGTTGCGCGGCGAGCAGGTGCAGACGCTGATCGCGAACGAGCACCGCCGAGGCCTGGAACCGCCGTCGTTGCGGGCGATGCTGTCCGCATTTCGCAGCTTCTTCCGGTTTCTCGCACGCGAAGGAAAAATCCAGAACAACCCGGCTGCGGGCGTGCGTTCGCCGAAGGTGCGGCGCAAGCTGCCCGAGGTGCTGGACGTGGACGAAGCCGCTGCGCTGGTCGAAGTCACGGCGGACGACCCGCTGGCCCTGCGCGATCGCGCGATGCTCGAGCTTTTGTATTCCAGCGGCTTGCGCGTATCGGAATTGTGTGGAACGCACTGGCGCGATCTCGACACCGAACAGGGCCTGCTGCGTGTCACCGGCAAGGGCAACAAGACCCGCATCGTGCCAGTGGGACGGATGGCGCTGGAAGCATTGGCCGCATTGCGGGCCTCGCAACCCGCGGGCGCGGACGCCCCGATCCTGCAAGGGCGCGGCGAGCGGGCGCTGACGCCCGGCGCCGTACGCGCCGCGATCAAGCGCCGTGCACGCTCCCAGGGCATCTGGCGACGCGTCTATCCGCATTTGATGCGGCACTCGTGCGCGTCGCACCTGCTGGAATCGTCGGGCAACCTGCGCGCGGTGCAGGAACTCCTGGGCCACGCCGACATCGGCACGACGCAAATCTACACGCACCTCGATTTCCAGCACCTCGCCAAGGTTTACGACGCGGCGCATCCGCGCGCGAAGCGGAAATAGGAACAACATCCCCCCGCGGCGTTGGCGCCCGCGCTAGGTGCGCGTTCGCTTCGCTCCGCCCATCCCGCGGAACGGGGTGGTCGTACGCATGGCCGCTGCGAGGCACCCGATCTCCTCCCCCTTCGGCACGAAGGGGGAACGAGGGGGATGGCGCCGTTTGCGTCGTGTGGATATACGCTGACGCCTTCATGCCGCGTAACCAAACCTTTCGATCCACGGCCGCAGCATCGGCAGCACCGGTTCGAACTGTTCGCGGTAATTCTTCCAGCGCCCCACCGCTGCGGCGTTGACCGGCTGCGTGACCTGCGCGTAGCTCGGAGTCGCGATGAATTGCTTCGCGCGCGCGCGCGCGGCGAAGCCTGCGAACGGTGATGCGTCCGCGACCTCCAGGAATTGCCCAAGCCGCGCAACCGCGCCCCCGAAATCCTCGACGACGGATTCGTAGCCCCACTCCAAAACGCTCGGCTTGAAAACTTCGATATGCCGGCAGCACTGTTCGAAGGCTTCCACGTATCCACGCGCGAGCCGGGGCAATGACGAACACATGGCCCTGAATGCCGGCGAGCGGAACGCCTGCATGCTGCAACTCAAGAGCACGTCGCAGGGATGCCGGATGCACAGGATGATGCGTGCATCCGGGAACAGGCGCAGGATCATCGGCAGGCACAGCATATTGAGGGGGTTCTTGTCGATCAGGCGGCGCTGTCCGAGATCGGGCAGCGTGTGTTCGACCAGCCGCCCATAGACCGCGCGCAACTGATCGGCTTCGACTTGGGTGAGATCGGCGAGATCCGCCGGATAACGTTGCCCCGCATGCTCCATGCGTTCGATCAGTTGATAGACGAAGCCGCGCTCATCCATCGAACCGAAATCCGGGTGCGCATCGAGCATCTGCTCCAGCAATGTGGTGCCCGAACGCGGAAAGCCGATCACGAAAACCGGATTCTTTGACCTGGTCGGCGCGGCCAACGGTTTCCACCTCGCGTACGCATCGGCATCGACCGTTCGGGTCACCATCGGCAACGGCTGGCCGTCGAGCGCCGACAGCTCCGGCGCCGTCTGCCGGGCGATCTGCATTTGCATCGCATGGGCAACGTCGAGCGCTTTCCATGCATCGCGGTAACGCGCCAGCCGGTCATACGCCGAAGCCAGGCCGAAGGCGGCACTCGACACGGTTTCCGGATCCTTGGCCACGTCCAGCACGTGCTTGTAGAGTGCGGCAGCGACTTCGTAATGCCGCTCACGCATCGCCATCACCGCGTGCGCGCGCCAAACATCGAGGCGCGCGTCAATGGCATTGGCATCCAGCACATCGAGCTTGTCCAAGGGCAGTTGCTGCAGCTCGCGACGCGCCTGTTCGAGCTGGTTGTTGCGCTCGTGCAGTGCGACGCGTTGCGCCGTGATGCGAAGCCGCATGGGTTCGGCTGCTTGCCCATCGGGCAGGTGCGCTTGCGACAATACCTTCAGTGCGGTTTCCAGGCGCCCCAGCACGGACAGGATCGACGCCAGTACAAGCGCCTGCTCGGCAGGCTGCGGTGGCCAATCGCCGGCGCCTTCCAGCATGGCCTCTTCGCCTTCGATGTTGCCGCAGACGTGGCAGGCATGGGCCGCTTCCAAACGTGCTTCGACGAACCGCGGCGCAAGTTGCACCGCATCCAGCAAAACGTCACGCGCCGCCGACCAGCGCTGCTGCTGGATGTAAAGCAGGCCGAGGTTGTAAAGCACCTCGGCGTCGCGCGGCGCCAGCGATTTGGCTTTCAGCATCGCCTGTTCGGATGCCGCGAAATCGCCCACATGCCGGCAAGCGACACCCAAGTTGTTCCAATAGGCGGACACATCGGGGCGCATCCGGGACAGGCGCGCAAACGTTGCCGCAGCCTCTGCATAACGACCGGTCTGCTGCGACGCCAGACCCAACAACGCAAGGACTGGCTCGGACCCGGCAGCCTCTGCGCGCGCTTCGCGTGCGAGCGCGATGACCCGATCGGGCTCGCCCGCATTCCACGCAGCCGCCATGTATTCGACGAGTGAGTTTGTCGAAACAGGCATATGGCTCGTTCGATGGCGCTGGATCGCTGCAGTGTAGCTAGAAAAAGGGCGCCGCTTGCGCGGCGCCCATCGTGCCTCTCTTGCTGCACCCAGCAACCCGCAAACGCTCAGAACTTAAGCGTCGCACGCGCCCAGTAGTAGCGGCCCATCGTGTCGTAGGTCGCGGTGTCGGTGTTGACTTGCCCGTTCTGGTAGATCAGCGGCGGGCGCTTGTCGAACAGGTTGTCCACGCCCACGTCGAAGCGAGTGTGGATGGTGGGCACCGCATAACCGAGCTGGGCATCGCTGTAGGTGACCGAGGCAACCGGCAAGTTCGCATTGGTGAGTGCGTCCGCATTGAGCGCGGTTACGCCGCTGACGTAGCGAGTTCGCCACTGGGCATCCCAGTCGCCGCGCGACCAGTTCAGCGTGGCCGTCCCGCGCCAGCGCGAGACATTGCCGAACTGGATGTTCCACGTGCCGGCGTACTCGGTGGTCGTCGAGCCGACCCCTCCGGGCACCGCGTCGTTCTTGAAGGTGGACACATAGGATGTGGCCAGCCCGACCTTGAAATTGCCCGGGTCCACGCTGCCGAAGTTGAAGTGCGGGATCTTGTAATTGATCGTGAAATCGACACCACTTGTGCTCAGGCTGCCGAGATTGACCACCGGGGCATCGATATAGAAGATGTCCCCGGGCTGCTTGTTGGTGTTGTTCTTGCGATGAATGAACGGGCAGAACGGACTGGCGTTATTGTTGAAGCAGGCGTTGACCACGGTGGCCCCGTTGATCGGCACCAGGGTGTCGTACAGGTAGATGTGCCAAAAATCGAGACTGGTGTTCAGGCCCGGCAACCAGCTTGGGTTATAGACCAGCCCGAAATCGACGGACTTGCCATGCTCCGGCTTGAGATTGCTGCCTACCACCGCGGCGCCCGAGTAATAGGTGTTGGCCTGCTGCGAACCGTAACCCTGCCAGTTCACCGGCACGAATTGGCACGCCGCCGCATGCTGCGCAAGCTCCGCGGCCGAAAGACCGAGACAAGGATCGTTCAAGTTCGGCTGGAACAGCGAACGTCCGTCGTAGAGCTGGTCGAGATTGGGCGCGCGGAACACCTGCGAGATCGTGCCACGCACCAGCAGATCCTGGATCGGCCGCCACTCGATCGCGATCTTGCCGTTAGTGGTGGAGCCGGCGCTGGCGTAGTCGGAGTAGCGCACGCCCAGGTCGAGGTTCAGCGAATACGCACCGGGCACCTCCTTCAACAGCGGAATCAACGTTTCGGCAAACGCTTCCTTGACGTTGTCGCTGCCGCGGCCCGGCGAGCCGCAGGCTTCCTGCAGGATGACACAAGTGGCGGTCGCCGGATCCAGCACGGCGAACGGATCGACCGTGTAGTTCATGCTCTGCTTGCGGTACAGCGCACCGACTGCCAATTGCACGGCCCCGGCCGGCAGCGAAAACAGGTCGCCGTTGGCGCCCGCCGAGATCTGCCGCAGGATTTCGTATTTGTGATAGGTCGCGGTGATCGCGCCAGGGTTCAACCCAGGTGCATTGGCTTGGTCGAAGATGTTCGCGCCAGCGTTGATGGCCGCATTCAGCGCGGGAATGGAGACCTCGTTCTCGTCAATCTGGGTACGCGACGTGTGGCCGTAGTCGAGCGTGACGTTCCAGTTCCAGCTGCTCTGACCGATGCTGCCACGCAACCCACCGATCGCTTGCCCGGTGCTGGTGATGTAGGGGTGCAGACGCGTGCCGAAACTGGTAAGGCGCGAGCGGAAGTTCCAGCCACTGTTGGGATCGCCGGGAAAGAGCGGGTTGGCGCTGAAGGTGACCCCGAATGGATTGAACGGTGCATTCGAAGGAATGATCAAGCCGTCGTCGGTGCTGATCGGCGCAGGCGCATCCTGGCCCGCTGATTCAGTATGGTTGTAGAAGGCATCGACGAAGGCAGTGACGTTGTCGGTCAGGTTGTAGCTACCCATCACAAAACCGTCGGTGCGTTGCTGTGCAACCTGGATATAGTTGAAAGCAGCGTAGTTGTACGAATCCACCCCCGGCACGAAGCAACGGTAATCGCCGAGGCTGGTCCCATTGCCGCTCGCCAGCGTAACCCTGTTCGACGCGCAATTGAACTGGCCCCTGAGCGCAGGCGGGAGCTGCACCCTGCCGGTGGGAATGCCACTGGATCCCGACACGCTGACCGCCCCGCCATACAAATACAACTGCTCTTTCGAGAAGTCGCGCCGGGTCGCCGGCACCGCGTCGTACTTGTTGTAATCGAGGCCGCCGACGATGTTGTACCTGTCGCCGCTGTGGCCCATGGTCATGCTGAAACCGTGCCGCTGGCCGTCGCCATGGCCTGAAATGCCGTCGTTCAAACTGATTTCGGCGCCGTCGAAGTCATGGCGCAGCAGGATGTTGACGACGCCACCCACGGCATCGGAACCATACGTCGTGGAAGCGCCCTCGGTCAGCACGTCGATCCGCTGCACCATGTTCTGCGGGACCAGGTTCAGATCCGCGTTGAGCATGCGCTGGCCATCGATCAGCACCAGCGTGCGGCCGGTGCCCAGGCCGCGCAGCGAAACGCGCGAGGCGCCGTCGCCACCTTCGGTCAACGGCGTGGCGACGCCGCCGCCGTTGGAGTTGTTCTGCGGATTGGTGGCGTCGCCGGCGATGCTCGGCAGCTGCTGCAGCACATCACCTAAGGTCGGTTTGCCGGAATTGGTGATGTTCTGGCGATCGATGATGGTGACCGGGCTTGCGGTTTCGGTATCCACGCGCCGGATCAGCGAACCGGTGACGACGACGGTTTGCAGGGTCTTGGGATTGTTCTTCGACTGATCCTGTGTTTGCGTTGACTGGTCAGCCGGTGCTTGTTGCGCCTGCGCCAAACCCGCAGCGGCGACCAGGCTGGCCGTCAACCCGACACGCACGGCCAGCGACAAGTGCTTCATTCTGTGGTTCATTGGGCTCTCTCTCCAGCGAATGTGGAAAACGCCAGCGCGTTCTTTGGCCGCACCGGACTCACCGACGCGCGACGCATACATATGCCTCGCGACACGTACCCCTGCATTGTTAACCGCCGTTTAACGATACTCGTCACACCAATTTCGCGCAATGCCATCGTGTGCATGGCTGTGTCGTTCGTGCCAGGTGTCCAACGATCGGAATCCATCGGGTACGGCTGACGGGCGAACCTGCGGGAGGCAACAAGCCGCGAATCGCGGTCGCTTGCCATCGCCGCGCACCGCCCCCACCTTTGCGGCATCCCCATCCAAGAGGCCGCCATGGAGTCTTTCCACGCCACCACCATCCTGTCCGTGCGCAAGGACGGCAAGGTCGTCCTGGGCGGCGATGGCCAGGTCACTCTGGGCAACACCGTGGTCAAGGCCAACGCGAAGAAGATCCGCAGGCTGGGCAAGAATGCCGACGTGCTGGCGGGCTTCGCCGGCGCGACCGCCGATGCCTTCACGCTGTTCGAGCTGTTCGAGGACAAGCTGGCCAAGCACAACGGCCAGCTGACCCGCGCCGCGGTGGAACTGGCCAAGGAATGGCGCACCGACCGGCGGCTCGGTCGATTGGAAGCCATGCTCGCCGTGGCCGACAAGGAAGCGTCGCTGCTGATCTCTGGCAACGGCGATGTGCTGGAACCCGAGCACGGCCTGATCGCGATCGGTTCCGGCGGCCCCTACGCGCAGGCCGCGGCCAAGGCGCTGCTGGACAACTCCGACCTGGACGCACGCGCCATCGTCGAGAAGGCGCTCGGCATCGCCGGCGACATCTGCATTTACACCAACCACAACGTGACGATCGAAGAGCTGTGATTCGGGAGACGGGATTCGGGATTCGTAAGAGCCGCCTCCCGCACTCTCGCGACGATCGTGCTGTTTCCGAATCCCCAATCCCAAATCACGAATCCCCGAAATGTCCGAACTCACCCCCCGCGAAATCGTCAACGAACTCGACCGCTTCATCATCGGCCAGCACAACGCCAAGCGCGCGGTGGCGATCGCGCTGCGCGACCGCTGGCGCCGCATGCAGCTCGATCCGTCGTTCCGGAACGAAGTGACGCCCAAGAACATCCTGATGATCGGCCCGACCGGCGTCGGCAAAACCGAGATCGCACGTCGCCTTGCCACGCTCGCGAAAGCGCCATTCGTGAAGGTGGAAGCCACCAAATTCACCGAAGTCGGCTACGTCGGCAAGGACGTCGATTCGATCGTCCGCGACCTCGCCGATGTCGCCTACAAGCTGACGCGCGACCTTGCCAAGGAACGCGTGAAATCGCAGGCCGAGGAACACGCCGACGAGCGCATCCTCGATGCGCTGCTGCCGCGCCGTGAGCAGAGCGGCGGCTGGGACAGCCAGGGCGATACACAACAGATCGATTCCGACTCCTCCACGCGCGGCAAACTGCGCAAGCAGTTGCACGAAGGCGCGCTGGACGAGCGCGAAATCGAACTCGAGTTTTCGACGAGCGTGGGCGTCCAGATCATGGCGCCGCCGGGCATGGAAGAGATGTCGCAGCAACTGAGTTCGATGTTCCAGAGCATGGGCGGCGGCAAGATCCAGAAGCGCAAACTCAAGATCAAGGCCGCGCGGCCGATGCTGATCGACGAGGAAGCCGGCAAGTTGCTCAACGACGATGAACTGCGCGCGCAAGCCGTCGAAAACTGCGAGCAGAACGGCATCGTGTTCATCGACGAGATCGACAAGGTGGCCCAGCGCAGCGACTGGGGTGGCGCGGGCGTGTCGCGCGAAGGCGTGCAGCGCGACCTGTTGCCGCTGGTCGAAGGCTCGACCGTCTCGACCAAGTACGGCCCGGTGAAGACGGACCACGTGCTGTTCATCGCCTCGGGCGCGTTCTCGATGGCCAAGCCGTCGGACCTGATCCCCGAATTGCAAGGGCGCCTGCCGATCCGCGTCGAGTTGTCGGCGCTGTCGGTGAAGGACTTCGAGCGAATCCTTTCCGAGCCGAACAACGCCCTGACCAAGCAATACGCCGCGATGCTGAACACCGAAGGCGTGAAGCTGGAATTCACCGGCGACGGCATCGCCAAACTGGCCGAGGTGGCCTTCAAGGTGAACGAGAGCACCGAAAACATCGGCGCCCGCCGCCTGCAGACGGTGATGGAGCGGCTGCTGGAATCGATCTCGTTCGAGGCCGCGGACAAAAGCGGCGAAAAGTACTCGATCGACGCCGAATATGTGGATAAAAACCTCAAAGATCTGGCTTCGAACGAAGATCTGTCACGCTATATCCTGTGAGACCCGCAGCCGGGCAACCCCCGTCTGCTCCGGCTAGAATGACGTCATGGGCAAGGTTCTGAAATTCCAATCCGAGAGTCCGCGCCCGAAGCTGCGCGGCGCCATGCAACGCGGCGAATTGGTGCGGGTGTGGCGCAACAATATCGAGGAGGGCAGCTTCTGCGGTTATCTCGCGGGCATCGGCAAGGAGTGGCTGCTGATGTGGGTGGTCGGCGACCAGATCAGCTTCGACGGGTTGTACGCGATGCGGCTGGCCGACATCACCGAGGTCGAAACCCCGGACAGCCACCACGCCTTCATCGAGAAGGCGCTGGCGGTTCGCAATATCAACCCGCGCCTGCCGCGCAACTTCCCGCTCGACGACATCACCCAGGTCGTGCGGGCTGCGGCCGAGTACGCGGCGGTAATGTGCGTGCACGTGGATACCGAGGACGAGCACGAGGTCTGCTACATCGGCCGACCGCTCGGCATCGAAGACGATGGTTTCACGCTGCAGGAAATCACGCCCGACGCGGAATGGCTGCGCGAGCCATCGTTCTTCGGCTGGGACGAGATCTCCACGGTGAGTTTCGACGAGCCTTACGCGCAGGTGCTGCTGGACGTGTCCGGCCAGCCGCCGCGGATCGACTTCACGGGCTCGGGGTTCGGCAGCGCACAATAGCTCACGCTGCCGTCCATGGCCGCTGCATCAGGGCAGGTCTGACAAACCCCTCTGTCGTCATTCCGGCTTGCGCCGGAATGACGAGGACTCAGGGATTGACGCCAATCGCGGCGATGCAACGGCCATTCACGGCCGGCTGCCGCGCGTGCCTTAAACTGGCGCTTTCAGGGGAAACTAACGTCGCGTGGAGAACCTTGCGCAGATGCCAGGCGCCG
>Ga0207702_10001016_pt1 | contig 28798 bp, 29 predicted proteins | sample KBSCornC62_FD_184302 | JGI IMG/M metagenome (GOLD analysis project Ga0207702, IMG submission 184302) | Corn rhizosphere microbial communities from Kellogg Biological Station, Michigan, USA - KBS Corn C6-2 (SPAdes) (version 2) | ecosystem: Host-associated > Plants > Roots > Rhizosphere > Soil ... | reverse complement strand
CCTGCAAATAACGTAATACATTACATACCACGTAATTACGTAATAAACAACGGCGAATATTCAGCAAATAACGAGGTGAAACTGACATGGGATAATGTTGAATTATCCCGCCTTATAGATTGGCAGTGCGAATTTTGGCCGGAAAAGCGGTACGAATCGCGAGCCGCGACTGCGCCAACTCGGATTACTGGACGACCTTCAAATCAACGCCAGCCTGAGCAAGCCGTTCAACTGCCTGCCTCATGGCTCCCTCGAGAGCCTGTCGACGGGTAAGGATTGTTCCGCGCACGTGATGCAAGTCAGCGGGACCCTTGCGTAGTGCGGTTTCGATCTCGTTCTTTCGCTGACTGATGGACCTGTCCAGATCGGCGATATATCGAGGGTCGACTCCCGATTGAGGATCAAATCTGAAGCCCCTCTCTTTGGTGGCGCGCCAATCGAGCAGACGCTGGGTCAACGCCGGCCCAAAGCCAGGCACGCGAAGAACTGCATGACGATTGATATCCGCAGCTGTTTCGATGCCGTAGGACTCGAGCATCGCCTTCTTGGCAGGACCGATACCGCTGATCACGGCACCGTCGATATCAAATTGGTCCAAGTATTTCGTACGGGCGTCTTGTTCGCGATTGTGCACGAGACTCACGTAGCGTTCCTGGCGTCGCTTGGGAAGTCCGAGCCACTCCTCCCGTAGCTTCCCCAATTCTGACAGTTTCTCGTCGAATGCCCGAGGTGTGGCCTCCCTCTCCCAGCGTTCGGTAAGGGCGCGAAGGTCAGTTTCAGCGGCTTGGCGGCGCAGTTGAAATTTCGAAATATCAGCGGCTGGAGTCCGTCCGGAGACCCATATGTAAAGCAACCACGCACCGATGCCGGCGAAGAACAGATTGATGTTCATGGCGAGCGCCGCAATCACGACGGCACCTGCGGCTACGAAACCGGATATGCGGCGCTGATTGCGGCTCGAAGCGACAGCCCGTGCCTCGGCAGACGGGGTTGGCCGTGCAGCGGTGGGTAACGGTGCGGGCGTAGGCGACTGGATAGCCACAATCTGCGCCCATACCGAGTCCAGGCTAAATGGACCACCCAGTGGCGCCGGCCCCAATCCCATCGGTAAGGGAAACAATGCGAGGCCGCTGGCCTCGACCGGACACCAGGGACACTCGATGCCGCGGGCGTAGTAGTGCCCCGCGTGCTTCCCGCATTTGGCGAACGACGTCTCGAGTGCCAGAAGTGCATGCACCCACTGCTCGGCCGTCGGCCGCCCCCGGCCCCCGGCTCCCGCTGGTCCAAAGGCCTGCTCCCATAAGGCACCGATGCCAGCACCTGCAACGGCGACGGGCGGCGTCATTGGTGGTGGCTCCATCTGCGTGCGCGCTTTGTCGCGCGAATAGGCGTACTTGAACTGCGCGATCGCCTCGCCGATTGAGAGATCTCCCTTGCCGAGATGGCGTCCCGCGAAGGGATGTCGTCCTATCATGAGCAGTTGGAAGATCGTTACCGCCAAGCCAAAGTTGTCGTGGTTGGCGGTGCGTGTCACGCCACGAAACGATTGTCCTTGCAGCTCGGGCGGCGTGAAGTTTTCCATGCCAACTTCGCAGATGAAGGTCTTCGAGCCATAAGTCACCTGGAAACTGTCGCAGTCGATCAGTTTGACGGTGGCATCTTGCGCGACGGCAATGCCACCGTGGTTCACGTCGGCCACCAGAAAACCCGCCTCGTGTAACAGCGCGAATGCTCGTGCGGTATTTAGCGCGGCTCGCACAAGTAGTCGCCAGTCGGCCTGCGGGAATTTTGCAAGCCGGCTCTTGGGCGTGTAGAGGTGATGGATGTCCTTAGCGCCACCGATGTTGGACATCAGGAAGCCGACCACTTTGCCGCCAGGCCCGCGCAAGATGTCGCTCGGCCACGCTGTCAAAGAACTTAGCTTAGGGGTAAGGAGACCCGTCATCACGCACAGCTTCTCGATGCGCTCGGGCGTGGGGTCCTTGTGCCAAATTTTAGCAACGACGCTGGGCTGGTTCTGAATCTCGTAGACGCTGCCCTCGCCACCTTTGCCTAGCTCGCGGCCGAGCTGCACAGGCCCCTTACTGCTGACGAGGACGTGCGCCTTCATGAGTCAACGCAAACTAGAGCCTTGGACGGCGGACGCTTCAATCGACTAGCCATCAGCAACGTACAGTCGTCGTCGGTGCGGTTAGTAATGGTGGGCGATGCGAGGTATCGCGCGAGCTGGTCCGACAGCACAGAATCGAAACCCGATACTGGTGCGGACCGAACCACGGGAAGCATGGCATCAAAGAACGGCCCGTGTACCGATCGCGTCGCGTAATGCAACACGAGTGGCTCGATGCCATCGGAAAACACCGCAATCTCGTAAATCGGCTGCGTTGTCGAAACGAACTCGAATGTTTCACGACTGGACGGCTCAGTGAGGAAGCACGTCGTGTTGATGTATTCGCCATGCTGTGGCCAGGTGGCCAGACACCAATCGTCCTCGCCGTGCGCCCAGAACACCATTCCGCCATCGCCGATCTGCAGAAACAAAGCGTGTTCGGCTGACACAATTGCGGCTAGCAGCGTGCACGCAAATTCACGGAGGGGCAGACCCTCTCGATCGGCCGCCTGTTGCACCGCTCCTGCTGCATTCTCGATCCACTGAGCCGCCGTGTCGCGAGACACGTCACGTAGCTGACCACCCTCATCGATGAAGAGCCGGACGTTGTCGTATAGCTCCTGGCATGCACTATGTGAGCCCTGGTCGGACCGCGACGCGCTGCCGGCACCATCGGACGCGATAAGGACCACAACAGGTGCTGGACCATTGATGATGTCAAAACGGTGGCTATCCTGACAGGGTGACTGCGTCTTGGCATGCGAAGTGCCTGTAACCGATGCGGCCACAGCACGCCACTCCTGCAGTTCCATTAGACGCTCGCCCACCCTTGCGGCGTGGCCGGGTTCTCAAGTGGGACGGCATCGCCAGGGGTTGAGCGTGAGACAGCTCCCAGTGAGTTCGAGAGCCAACTGAAAAGGTCGCGAAAGCGAAGGCCTTTGAGGCTCAGCGGGTCGCGTACGCTGATTTGCCGCAATATGTCCATATTCGCTCCCTGTACACCCACGGCGAAAAATTGAAAGTTTTTCGATGCCTCGCCTTCGCGTACGAGCGCCGCAGCTCTGTCCCATTTGTCGGTGGGTGCACCGTCGGTAATCAAGAAAATCCATGGACGGTAATAGGAGATGCCGTTGGCCCGGTATATATCCTTGCGCTGCCGGATCATCTCCACGCCCATTTCTATCGCCGCCCCCATAGGTGTGTCACCAGTGGTGTGGAGCGTGGAGGGTTGAAATTCGTCCGCAGTGACAAAGTCGGTGACCGTGTTGACCGGGCCAAAGGTAACAATGGCGACCTCTACTCGCTTGGCAGCCATAGCGTCAGCCACAAGCTCATCTTTGAATTGAACAAGACCGGCGTTGAGCTCGTTGATCGCGGCGCCTGCCATAGAACCCGACGTGTCGAGCAGCAGCAAGCAGGGACAACGATTTTCCGGATTTTCGGCAAACTTATGGGCGCCGAACGGCACCTGCTCAAATGCGTTTTCCATCCGCAGTCCCCTGTCTGTGATCCTGTTTGACCAGTCTAGCCAAACTCACTCATCTTTCGCACGCTGCACTTGCTTCCGCTTCGTGAAAATTATGTGAATCCAAATGACCAAGGTCATCGAAATGTGCTGCGCTGCGGTAGTATCGGTTTCAGCATGATGCGCTGTCAGTCCTGCGGTTACCTCTGAAAAGATTTGGCTCTCTCGCAAGAGGAAGGAACGGCAAATCTATGCACTGTCTCCCGACTCTAAACTTTACGGTTGCTGGCCTCGAATCCGTCATCACAGGACAGGTCGGCGGCGACATGTCCCCTGCATCATCTTTACCTTGCATGGTCAGCGTGCGACATGAGTGATCTTGACCGCTATCTGGAAGCCGCTGTTCGGGAAAATACCCTGCGCAGCTACGCCTCTGCGCTGCGGCATTTCGAGATTGAATGGGGTGGACACCTGCCAGCAACGCCGGACAGCGTAGCTCGCTACCTAGTCGATCACGCGGGTTTGCTCTCAACCAACACGCTTCGCCACCGGCTAGCCGCCCTGGCAGGCTGGCATCGAGAGCATGGCTTCGTCGACCCAACCCGCGTACCGCTGGTGCGCAAAGTGCTTAAAGGCATCCAGACCTTGCATCCGTCGGTCGAAAAACAGGCCGAACCGCTGCAGCTTACTCGGCTGGCACAAGTGGACAGCTGGCTTGAGGGTGCGATCTCGGCGGCCAGGGATCGCGGCCATCTGCCGGATGAACTCCGTCATCAGCGCGACCGCGCTTTGGTTCTGCTCGGATTTTGGCGCGGCTTTCGTGGTGACGAACTTATCCGCATGCAAGTCGATCATCTACGCCTGGTGTCCGGCGAAGGAATGACATGCTTCCTGCCGCGCAGCAAGAACGATCGGCATGCACAAGGAACGACCTATAAGGTGCCAGCACTGTCGCGTCTGTGCCCAGTGAGTGCCACACGGGAATGGGTTGATGCGGCGGGGTTAACTGGAGGAGCATTGTTCCGTGGCATTGATCGCTGGGGACGCGTCAGCAAAGGCACCTTGCACCCCAATAGCTTGATCCCAATGTTACGCCGACTATTCACGACCGCTGGTCTGCCGGACGCCGAGGACTACAGTGGCCATTCGTTGCGCCGTGGTTTTGCCCGTTGGGCAAACGCCAATGGCTGGGACATGAAGGCGTTAATGGAATATGTAGGCTGGAAAGACGTGCATTCAGCTATGCGATATATCGATGCGACAGATGCATTTGGGCACGATCGCATCGAATCAGCACTTGCCACCTTACCAGCGTTGCCGTTGGCTGCGCGCACGTAACGAGATCACAAGGGACCAAAGCGAGTACCGATGACGCCGTCGTCCACTTTGCAAGATCATCTTGATTCGCCGGATATAACTCTCGGTGAGCACATGCGCCGGCGTCATATGGATCTTGCTACCGCGATGAGGACCAGGCGAGCCTATTATCTGGACATCAAGTACTGGATCATCATTCGCGACGTCGTTGTAGGAATACGCACAACGGAACCCGAAATTGCCCTGTTGCGCACCCTGCGTTCACACGTAGCCGCTGGCAAGGCATTTTGTCCGATCAGTGAAAGCACGTTCGCCGAACTATTTAAACAGCGTGATCCGAAAACACGCCAAGCAACGGCTATGCTCATTGACGAGCTTGGACTTGGAGTGTCGATCGTTCCATTCGAAGAACGCGTAATGGCCGAAATTAGGGCCTTTATTTATCGCCACTTTCGCAATTTCGGAATCTCAGAACAAGACTTCCTACCTTGGACGAAACTTTGCTATGTCCTTGGTCAAATGCATCCCTATAACACTTGCTTCGACAGCGCAACACAGCTCGCAATTCAAAAGGCGTTTTCCGATCATCTATGGACGATCTCGCTCTCGGAGATGGTAGCTAAGATAGGAGAAAACCCTATGCCGCCGGACCGAAGCGAGCGCCTGGCGAGGGAGCTTAATGACGGCAACGCAAAACATGCAGGTGATCTACGCAGCTTCCAGCAAACCTATGCTATCGAGGCCCAGGGGGCGGCCAGCGTATATGCCTCGATGGCTGTGGAAATTTTCAGCGGACTGATCGGCCGGATGGCCGGGGTAACATCTTCGTTTAGTACGAATGAAGAAATGACGCGCATGTGGACAAGGTTGCTCGTCGCTGCGCTCACCAAAGACAAGTTGAAATCCAGTCTCCCAAGTTTGCACATTCATACTTGCCTTCATGCGAGTCTGCGGTGGAATAAATCTCAGCAATTCAAGCCAAATGATTTCGAAGACTTTCGCCACGCATGTGCGGCTCTGGCTTATTGCGACATTTTCCTGACTGAGCGCCCATTGAAATCCATGGTCTCGGCAAACCACATCTCGTTAGATCGACTTTACAACTGCAAAGTGGGTGCCACTGTTCAAGATGCGCTCTCGCTGCTTCAAGACCCCGCATAGCGTCTGCGCGACGCAAATTTGAACACTGGGCTACTTGCTGGCGTCGTACGGGCAACTTCGATACATAAATGTGTTTCAGGTCAATCGCTTGGATAGGTCGCTACAAACTGCACGAAAATCAAGACAACCCCTTCATGTAGATCCGCCGCTTCCAGCCACGCGAGGACCGCCGATACCGGACACCACCGACTGAGCGCTGGCAATCGGTAGGTGGTGCCAGCTGAAGGACCAGTGTTTCCGTCGGATCGGTCGGAGGGGGAACATTGGCGCGCATGGCTTGCATAACAACAGCGTGGGGCGCGATCGTATTGAATCAGCGTTAGCTCGCTTGCCAGATGTGTCATTGATTGGTCGGGGTTAATCGCTACAGGGGAGATGCGTGGATACGATTTTAAAAAATGCAGTTACGTCGATTCAGCTCGGCATCGAGGACTATCTTTCTGCCGATGAGCGGCGAAGTCTGTCGGCGGTGCGTAACCTGACAGCGGGTCTGCTGCTCTTATTCAAGGAAAAGTTGCGTCGCTTGTCTCCAGCCGGCTCTGACGAAGTGCTGGTCAAGAAACAACTCCGCCTTACAATTAAAGACGATGGCTCTCTAGGGATGCAAGGTTACGGCAAGAAAACGGTTGACGTTCAAGAGATCAAAGAACGATTTCAATCTCTTGGCGTAACGGTCGACTTTAAGCGTGTCGATCGGATCATTGATTTACGTAATGAAATTGAGCATCACCGAGCCAATTCATCGGCGAGCGGCATGCGAGAGCTTCTTGCAACATCCTTTGTTGTCATCCGCGACTTTATTGCCACGGAATTGCATGATGTTCCCAGGGAGCTTCTTGGAGAACAGGTGTGGTCGACTCTGCTCGACGAGAGCGACGTGTACGCCAGTGAGAAAGCCGAGTGTCTGGCATGCATGGGCCAGGTCGCGTGGGAGTCCCCAAGCCTGGCAGAAGTTGCCACATATATACGATGCAAGGAGTGCAATTCTGAGCTAATGCGGCCAGTCGATGCCGACGCACTGCATGTCAGCGACCTGTCTTTTCAATGCATGTCATGCAATCAGCCGTCCGCATTCGATGATGTTATTGAAGATGCTGTATCAGACTGCTTTTTTGCCGAGTCGTATATTGCAATGACCGACGGCGGTGATGTACCTGTCACGACTTGCCACGAATGTGGGAGGGCTACCTTTGTACTGGCCGAGGGAGCATGTTTAGCCTGTGACGGCACGTTGCACTATACCAAGTGCGCTGTTTGCGGAGAGGGTCTTGGTCCTGACGACCAAGACAACCATGGCCTGTGCGGTTATCACGCGTGGCAGGCACAGAATGACGATTGACTGACCGCGAACATCGAAGCAACCCCATTTAGGAGGAAAGCTGATGGGACGAGGCAAGGCTCTTCACTTAGAACGGTTTCCGCACGAGCTCCCGGGGGAAGATCGCTCGTATGGTGGAAACAAATTTTACGTTGATCTAGTGCCAAAGTCTGTCTGGTGGGCAAACCTCCGCGCCATGCTTCCCCCGAGTCAGTGGAAGGCGTTAAGTAGTTATGCCATTCACCGAGCTGATGGGGCATGTGAGATATGCGGGGCCGCTGATCGTCTTGAAGCTCATGAGCGGTGGGCTTTTGATGAGAGCACTGGGATTCAAAAGCTCATGCGCATTGTTTGCGTTTGTAAACTCTGCCACTTATCCATTCACATAGGTCTGGCGGATGCTTTTGGAATCCGCGAAGACATTGAAAGCCATATTTTTCGTCTGACCTTATGGGGTAAGCGCGAGATGAAACGCCACATTAAGGAAGCGAGAGCACGTTGGGAAGTGCTTTCTCGTCGTGCGTGGGAAGTGGATGCTTCGCCCGTTGCTAACGCTGGACTTACTCCATACAACAAGAGTGACGTTTGGCGAAGGGTTAATGAAAAACGCCGAAAGATCAGTGAGAAAATCGATGGAAGTCGCCTCACTATCGACGGGATGACTTGGGATTTTGCAGACCCAATTTTTAAGGAGTGCGTCGTCTTTATCGCAGAAACAGAGAAGGAGACGCTAGATGGCTTACCTCTTTCCATGGGTTCGGCATTTGCCAGTTACACGGCGAAACGCCCAGAGTTGATCCCTCCGAACAGATCAAAACTCGATTTAAAGAGTTTTATTACCGCCTTCCGAAGATCTTACGGTATTAGCAACAAAGCCGAGCTTACGGAAGCCATCATGAGCAAAGATGGTCCGAAACGCCTTATTTTATCGGATGAAGTTGACGTTGAAACTGAGACGATAACGAAGGGCTTCAGCGATGGCATCCTCTTCTGGGGAGTTTGACTCGGAATGCAGCTTCCGTCATACGCCAGCTGCAGAACATGGCACTCAAGCATCATGCGAATCACTTAGAAACTACCTCTACTACGGATACCGCACCCGCACCAAACTGAGTGACCTTGTTGCGAACGGCATCCCGATACGGTTCCAGGCTGCGAGTCGTATTGCAACTCCAAAACGAAAAATCAAATACAGACGATGGTTTCTTGTTGTCTGCCTGAATAGAAATATTTGATGCCCTTTTCGCATCAAATATTTCCAAGAAGTCTATGCTCAGAGAGGTCGACGTTTCTGCCCTACCAACATAGCTAGCACCGAGGGCAATGGGCTCCTTGTCGGACTGCAAGAATTTGGTGAAGTCCTGACGTCTCTCAGGTTGAACCGTCACCCGCAACTTGATTGGGCTTATCTGACCCGTTGCGCAGTACGACTCGCTACAGGCGGCGGACTGCACCCAGCCAGCCAGGGCCAGAGCAAGCAGCATGTTGGAAAGTATTGAGCGCATTGATTGCGGTCAGATGCCCTGGATCAATTCAACTTGAGTCCGCTCTCACTCACGAGGACCAAGTTATAGGTGCTCAATAGCTTCCCAGCATCATTCCAATCCTGGATCTTTATCGATGTCACAACACCCGCTGGACTGACGTCGTATTGATAGGCTTCAACAAGCCTGTTCGGGTCAACATGCGGTGAGCAGCCTGTTCGAGTAAACATTGAGCACCTTGCGGAGCCATGCCATCCGCCATTCGCGAGTCGCTTAATTACTATCCTGGGCCCATCTGAATATTCTGCAGAATGCTTTGTGTCCTTTGGGATAGCGAATACCAATCCGGCGATGGATCGGCATCTGAATGCGGGGGATGAACAATTTTCAATTGACCCATGTGCCTGCGGCATGTCATTGGCGGGATTTTTTACGTCTTGGACTGCCGTGCCTATGATGGCCTTATTTCCTTCTATGCCAAGAAAGTAACCTTGTTGCTTATCCACATACCGTATCGGGCAAGTGAGATCACTAATCGTATCGATGCTGTTATCGAAGCACGAAGCGCTAGCAACAAACAGGATCATCGCCACGACAGTCATTGGCCTGGCCCCAAAAAGGAATTTGCTGCATCGTTATAAGCGTCTTGATGATCCTCTTGATCCTTAGCCATTCGTCTTGACCCAAAAAATCCAAGAGCTTTGCTCTCTTCGAGACTTTGGTGGATTCCCTCGTGTAAAAACTCCTCTTCCTGGGTCCTTTCTGCATCTCCAAATACCGTACGTCCCGGCTGCAAGCCATACTTACCGACAGTGGTTGTGTTGCCCGATGTAATCATCGCCCAATTATCTTTGGGATTGCTGGGATGGAAAGGATCGGCTTTTATTATGCGTCCTGCCAAGTTCTGGGCAACCGAAGTCCCTGCGATAGAAAATGAGTAGGTCGTGCCGCCGCTCTGAAATGAGATATTCGCGGTATTCCCGGAACTGGCCGCCGCGTTAACGGCCTTTGTCAGAGCTGTTTCTAATCCTGCGTACGTTTTATGGTCCTCGGCGGTTGCATTCCTACTTACAAGCTTGCCATTCTGCTGCGTGACTACTTTGTCGATTTGACACGTGTAAGTCTTATTGGTTTGCGTGCAGGTACGTCCATCGGGATCGATGTGATCAACTGGGTTGTTGTCGACGTAATCGTATCGGTTGAAGCTGAAGGTGTTACCTGCCGTAGGTACGACAGGATCAACACTAAGAAAATGCCCGGTTACTGGGTCGTAGTACCGGTGCTGCATGTAGATGAGATTGGTCTCGGGGTCATCCACATGTCCCGTGTATCCAGGTCCATTGGGTGGCGTACCTAACGCGATCGATCCGTACGGCGTGTAGTCATACGTCGCAATGATGTTGCCTTGGGCGTCCGCTTCCGCCAAGGGAGTCCCTTGGGGATCGGTATAGACGTAGGTGACGGTGCCGTTTTGTTGGGCGTGAGCGAACCCACTCACCCAAAGCGCCAGTACGCAACCGGCGACGACGACTGCTCGACTGATAACCATCCGTTGTTCCCCTGTCCGTTACCCGCTCCGATGGCGGGCGTGTCTTCATGATGAGAACAATAATGCGGGGAGGCGTCAAGCTCCTACAAGCCAGCATCACACTCAGATTGTCCCTATGCTACTGGGGGCGGACACCATGCAAGGGGTTGGCAGTCAAAGGGGTGCGCAATTTCTTGTAAAATAAGGGAAAGTCAGCATGATTACGGTTCGTGCGCGTAGCATTTTGCGCCTGCTCCTTCTGGCATCACTTGTGGCTTGCATCATGGCGCTGAGCCCCGGTGTCTGGGCTCAAACCTCTGGCGTACTCCCTTTGCCCGACGATCCGAACGTACGGATATTGGAACAGTTGGCGAACCCGTCGGATGGGCGCGTCGATTACGCGAAGGTCGAGGCGGCCATCGAACACATGGTCAATCCTTCGTTCGATGACGCTGCTTTCGAAGCGGAATTGAATCGCTGGGCGGCCATCGTTAGGGCACGCGTCCCCGAAGGCGCTCCAACCGTCCAAGTGATGACGGCGCTGGGCGAGGTGATCTACATGCCCGGACCGTGGAACGATCATCACCCGTTCTCGTACGATCTCGCCGATCAATCGGGATTGAACGTCCAGACCAAGCTAGTTTCAAACTATCTGCACACGCGAAAGGGCAATTGTGTTTCGATGTCCACGCTGTTGGTGATCTTGGGGCAGAAACTGGGCATGGGCATGACGCTGACCCAAGCTCCCCAACATGAATTTGTGCGGCTCAGAGACACCAATGGTCGATGGATCAATATCGAAGCCACCAGTGCAGGCTCGGCACCGGATGACACATACATCCAGGATCTGCACATTTCGCCGTTGGCTATTCGTAGCGGGATTTACTTGCGGACCACAACGCCGCGCGAAACGGTAGCGGCGATGATCAGCCCTTTGGAAAGCGTCTACGCCCACACGAGGCCACCGGCCTACCTGCTGGGCCTAGCTGAACTCGCGGAGCGGCTCGATCCGAAAAATGCCGATGGGCTCGTGTTTGAAGCCGACGCCTATTTCCTGGAATTGGGCCATCGCTACCTGGTGCATCATCTCACTCCGAATATGCTCCCACCGGCGCAACGGTCGGACTTCAACGCGCTTTACAACGCCAACGTCCAACTCATCAACCAGGTCGAAACCATGGGATGGACTCCGCCCACCGAGTCTGGAAACGCGGAACATATGCAGCGTGCCCAGCACAAGCCGGACACGGCGACTGATTGGTCTGCGATTGATTATACCGGTCGGTAGTCTGATCAGCGTCGGCCGGTTGCGTGATGCAATCGTCCCGGCGCATGCACTACGCGGATCGTCGCTCAGCCCGTCTTGGACTGAAAATATGTTCGCGATATTTAGCAATACCAAATTGGAACAAGCCACGGAAGTTGATGTGACTGCTGTGTGCCGGCCCCATACGGGCCAACCACACTTCCTCGACGTCACGCCCCGTCTTCGTCCAACGGTCGACGACTTGCTGCATATGATGGGTATTCCAGGCCAACACCACGTTGGTCAAGAGCGCATGCGCACCAGAGATCGCCGTCAACTCATCCCGGCGCCGTCCCCGTGAGGGTGCCACCTTGCCGGCATGAATCGTCCGCTGTAGCTGATGCACCGACTCGCCTCGGTTGAGCATGATGCGATGTTCGCGCCGGAACGCAGGGTTCGAGAAGTAGTCGCACAAGAAGAGTGTGCGCAAGAGCCGTCCCAGATGATCGGCTGCTTTATGCAAGGGATCGCCGTGAGCTGCGCTGCCTAATCGTTGAAGCATGATGGAGGCGCTGACGCGACCGCTGACAATGGAGGCGATGACCCGAAGAAGTTCATCCCAGCCGTCATGGATTGCCTTCATCGAGACATTGCTGACCACGACATTCGCCAGTCCTTCAGGCGTATCCATGGATTTGGGCAAATAGAGCTTACGTTCCTTCAGTTGTCGTAAGCCCGGGCACAAATCAAATCCCAATAGCTTGGCAATCGCCATGCCCACATTCGTGTAGCCATGCGTGTCCACAGCGAGCCAGGCCATGCGTGTCCCGTCGACATGACGGTTGTGCTGGATCACGCCTTCGACGGCCGGTCCGACTTGTCGTTCATTTAGCACGACGGGCTGGTTATAAGCCACGCCGTACAAGTCGAGTACATGGGTGTACATACCAATGGCGTACGTGCGGCGTCGCGGATCGATGCGCGCGTTAAAGAGGTGCCGCGACGCATCGAGGCTCATCATGTCGCTGGAGCCCGCGCCACCGGTTCCCCATGTCTTGGCGATGGCATGCTTGCTCAGAAATTCGACCAGGCGACGGTTGGCGCGTTGCATGCGCCCATCCGCTTCCAGCTGCCGCATCGCGGTGGCAATGTGTCCGGGATCCAGCTGCGGGATCATCGCCGCGATGCTCTTGGCATCCATCTCGGTGCCATGACTGAGCAATGCCGCGTAAAGAGCCACAAGCTCTTGCTCGTCACGAGGACGATGGCCCAGCAAGACTTCACTGAAATTGGTAAGCGCGTCGATCTCCAACATCAAATCGGGCAATTGAACCGCGCCAATTTCTTTGAAGATGGCATCGCGAAGCTTCTGCGGTTCGTTCTCCTCGTCCAGCATCGCTACAAGTTTAGGCAGATGGATCAGGCCTTTGTCGTCGATCTCGATCGCACCGGCTTTCCGCGCCTCAGCTAAGGCGACAAGACCCGCCTGGAGCAGTTTAAGCACCGGTTTCAGGAACGTATCGGGATCAGCGGGTAGCTTAAGCGTCTTGAGATAATCTTCTTTGTTTTTGGCCCATTCTTCCTTGGAGATCAGCATCTGATCGCGTTCGCGGAACGACAAGCTGTGATCAATCCATACTGACCCGCGGCGAAGGCCCTTGCGCAGCGCCAGCACAGCGCTCACTTCCAACGCCTTCAGCGCGCGACGGCGATCGTCGCTGTCGATGAGCTTTTTCCAAATCCGTTGCACCGGGATCTTCGGATCGAGCGGAAGTTCCTTGATGCCTTCGGCATGGAGACGCCGAATTTCCTGCAGCTGTTGCAAGGCGATGTCGTTAGGACGTCCGTCGAATGGCAAATCGCCCACCGTGCGAAGCAAGGCATCCACGCGAGCGGGATCATCCACCAGCACCTCGCGCACTTCAGCGGCCAAGCTGTTGGCGGTCAGGTCACCCAGTTCGGCGAAGATGGTTTTGATCGCCGCAATACGTTCCTCAGCTGGGCGGGCTTCGTCATACACCTGCTGTTTGATGGTGACCAATCCGCTGCGGTAATCGATGGAACGACGTGCTTGGCGGACTTGCGTACGTACCGACGCACTTCGCAGGAGGTCCGACACCCGGCGGCCCGTCTGGAACAATGCATTGTCCGTCAGCTCCAGGAGCACCATGCGAAGGAAGCAGACCACTTCCAAAAGTCGCGTGTCGTCTTTGCGCCGTTTCGACTCGAAAGGATCGCGCGCGGCCAGTGCTTGACCATAGGCGCGTTGGCGAGCCAGCGGAATTGCGTGAAGATTCCAGGTATCGACGCCCAGAGCCTTCAACACACGGATTTTGTCGACCGTTTCGGCGAGGGTGGAAGGACTGTGCCTTTTGGGGGGCGTTTTCAGCCATCCCAAAAGCGTTTGGCCCGACGTATTAGTTCGCGGCTCGAAAACAGCTTTCAGGCACGCTTTCCGTTGATCCGACGCGATCTCGGCCTTGACCACGGCGATGGCGGCTTGCTCCACCGAGTAGAAGGCAGCGCGCGCCATATCGCGTAACGTGCGATCAGCCGGCAATAGGCGCTTTTTGTCGAACAACCATTGGTTGCCAATGGTGACCAGATCGTCCACGGAAATGACCTGGCCGGCGTGCGTGTCCATCACGTGGGCGAGTTCCGCAAAATCCTCCTCCGTCGGCGTTTCGATACCGAGAAGTTGCCTTGCCCATTGTTGGTGTTGGTGCAAGGTCATGCGCCGCTTGTACATCGACCGCAACGACGCGATGGTGGGCGGACGCACGCCCAGGACGGTGCCCAGGCTCCGCCACAATGCGGCAGGAATTAGCGCTGCGTTATCAAAAGGCCGCCCGGTGGTTCGTAGAAACACCACCTGCGCAGCCAAGGCGATCATGCGATTTTCGGCACCCGTATGGCGGTCCGTACGAAAGCGCGCCTTGATGGCATCGATCGCATCGGCCGGTAAGCGGAAAAACACATCGACGTCAAATGCAGAGAGCTTGGATGGGAGCCGGTCCGCGCCGATAAAGCGACTCAGGTAGCCTGACATAGCTGTCTCTCGCCTGGTTTGCGGCAGCTTACGGGGCAGTTGTTACAACCTGCAACCGCGCGTGGAAGGCCTGACGCCGGAAGATAGACCGCTACAAATCGCACGAAAACCGGCAAGGTCAAAAACGAGAATGTTTTTAACTCTTTGTTTTTATGGATTTATTTTCGCTAGACCGCTACAAATTGCACGAAAACCGGAACAACCCCGATGTGCATATGTCTTTTTCCTGGTCGAGTTATTTGCTGTACCACTCTTGCATGCAAGCGCGAAGAACGCGCACGCGCCCGAGACATCGCTAAACGCGGCGCGTTCCTGGCTATTGTCATTAGTGAAGCGCTAGATCGTTTCACCGCTGGGTGTGCTCGTGTCGTGGGTGACAATGGGTTGCACCATGGTCAGCCAAATGAACAGGGCTATCGAGAAGTGCAAGTGGAGGCACCGACGTTTGATCCGTCCGCTTTTGATGTGGATTGGCAGGCCATACCGGCGACTCTGACAGAAGCCGTGTTGAGCCTACCGGCTCGCATTGAGGAGGCGAGAGCCAGGATCTCCGACACAAGCGAGTATGTCGCCACGCCACCCGACTTCGATGAATTTTTCGAGGAACGGTGCTTCCGGTATGCGGAACTCGGGCTATATGCCGTGCGAACGGCTGCCGCGCTACGCGACTATGCCGGTCTGCCTGTACGCCTTGACCGTGCCTGGGATGTCGCCACTCATTTAACCGCCGAGAAAGCCAACCTCGAAAGACACCGGCAGCAGCGCGAGCACCAACAAGCCGAATCGCTCTCAGCACTGACGCAGGGGAATTAGCTAAATTTTACGCCTCAAGCTCTTGAATTTAAATAATTTTTTTGATTCTATAGGGCATTTTTACACGTATCTCGGCTGAACCCCATCTACACCGTTCACTACCAAGATCGCCGCACGGAGAAACAATCGCTGGGGGAGTATCTCCTTGCCGCGGTGGTGCCTTCGATGTTGGAGGAGGGGCGAACACGCGCTGACCGCGCTTAACTCCGATGCATTCGCTCCCTTAGGAGCTTCGCCATGGTGCTTGTCACTCGATCGGCGCGCACGATGGCCTCCACGTCAGCCATTCGGCTGTCCCACCCCAAGGAGTTCACCATGGCACACAAGTCCAAGACGTCTTCCTTGCTCTCGCCCGCTCACCGCGCCAAGCTCATCAAGAAGCTCGAAGGTTGGCGCGTGTTTCTTAACAAAGAGTTTGGCATGCCCGCCATGACGATGGCAGCGGCCGCCATTGCATTGAAACATTCTTCATGGTGGGCCGCCTTTTTCTTCGTGATTCTCTTGCATCGCCGTGTGTGCAACGAAGGCGCCTTTCCATGCGACGAGATCGGAGCACTTCGCCGGATGGCCAAAACTGACCCGCATGCCAAGGCACAACTGAGCTCTGTGATGCGCGAAGGGTTGTCCTACAGGTTCCTCCTGACCTCATCACTCCCGTTTCTGATGGGCTACGTCATTTTGTTTCTGGTTCTCGTCAGTGGTCCGTTCGAACTGTGCGTGCCGGCGGCCCGTCCGTTCATCGAGGCCTGGATTGGTTCGCCTTGATCTCGGATGGCCGTGGTTGTGCCGCGGCCTCGTGTCGAAACGGAATGCCGGCGAGCCCGCAGAAAATAGCACCCGACAGCAGCCCGGCAACGGTCCCCTGGCACGGCGGCCGCCAAGTTAATCCGGGTCAACGCCGACGAGAGCGACGAAAGCCAGGAACGAAACCAGACGCATGAGACTCGCCCTCGCACACAGCGGGGCCATAGTGAACCGATTGCGACGACGCTAGAACCGCAGCCAAGGCCAACCCAACAGGCCAAGCGTGAGGTAGCCCAGCGGCACTCAGAAGCCATAACTGAACACCAGAAATCCACAGGGAAGCCGCTGGCAATGCCATTCAAGCAGGTTGGTGGTTGAACCAAGACACCCATTCGAGCGTGGCAAGCTCCACCGCTTCCTTGCTTCGCCACGGGGCACGACGGTGAATCAACTCGGCCTTGTAGAGCCCATTGATGGTCTCGGCCAAGGCGTTGTCATAGCTGTCGCCCTTGCTGCCCACCGATGGTTCGATGCCGGCTTCGGCCAAGCGTTCGCTGTATCGAATCCTGACGTATTGTGAGCCGCGATCGGAATGGTGGATCAGGTGGCCGTCGCGTTCAGGCTGACGTGCATACAGCGCTTGCTCCAGTGCATCGAGGACGAAGTCGGTGCGCATGGAGCTACTGACTTGCCAGCCGACGATCCGGCGCGCGAACACATCGATGACGAAGGCTACGTACAACCAGCCCTGCCACGTGGAGACACACGTGAAATCGGAGACCCAGAGCTGGTTCGGTCGCTCGGCCTTGAACTGCCGATTGACCTTGTCCAGCGGGCACGGCGCCTTGCTGTCGCCGACTGTCGTGCGCACCACCTTGCCACGCCTCACGCCGTGCAGTCCTTGTTGGCGCATCAAGCGCTCCACAGTGCAGCGTGCCACCGCCATGCCCTCGCGGTGTAGTTGTCGCCATACCTTGTCAGCGCCGTACACCGACAGATTGGCACGCCACGCCCGCTCGATATGCGAGGCCAATTGTTCATCGCGTTGGGCACGCACACTGCGCCGTGATGGATCACGCATGCAGGCGGCATGACGCCGGTAACCGGACGGAGCGATTTGCAGCACCCTGCAGATCGGCTCGACCCCGAAGCGGTCCCGATGCTGATCGATGAACTGCTTCAGGACTTGCAGCGGCGGTCGAGCTCCGCCTGGGCGAAAAACGCGCTGGTCAGCTTCAGGATCTCGTTGGCGCGACGCAGCTCCTTGACCTCACGCTCCAGATCCTTGACCCGCTGAGCTTCGCTGCTGGTCACGCCAGGACGCGTGCCAGCATCCACCTCTTTACGCTTGACCCATTCCAGCAGTGTCTGCGGCACGCAGCCGATCTTCGGGCCGATCGATTCAACCGCCGCCAGCGACGGGTATTCACCGCGATGCTCTTGCACCATGCGCACAGCGCGCTCGCGGACTTCCGGGGAGAACTTGCTCGACTTGTTCATGGCTCCATCTTCTCAAGAGTGGGAGCCTCCACCAATCCCGGGGCGATTCAACTCTTTGGCGAGAAGTGAAAAGCATTGCTGCGAAGAAGTTGAATTTCACGTTGCTCGAAATCAAAGAGCCAGTGCGACTGGAAGAAGGCGGTCATATTCCTTCTTGACGACGGCATAGCACTCGCAAGTGCGATGCTCGAGACCCGGTCGGTCAAGGACGGTAATATGTCCGCGGCGATATTCAATCAGTCCGGCTCTTTGCAAATGGCCGGCAGCTTCGGTGACCCCCTCCCGACGGACACCGAGCATATTGGCGATGAGTTCCTGCGTCATCACCAAGTCCTTGGAATGCAGCCGATCGAGGCTCAAAAGAAGCCAGCGGCAGAGTTGTTGATCCAATGAATGATGCCGATTGCATGCAGCCGTTTGCGACATTTGCGTAATAAGAGCTTGGGTGTAACGAAGGAGAAGATGCAACACGTGACCGCCGCGGTTGAATTCTTCCAGCACCATGTCTGCTCTAAGCCGAAGGCCCTTTCCCGCACTTTGTACAACGGCGCGGCTTGGCGTTGATGCCCCGCCCATGAACAGCGAAATTCCCACGATGCCTTCATGACCGACGACAGCGATTTCAGCTGAAGCACCGTCTTCCATGACGTAGAGTAGGGAGACGATGGATGTCGTTGGAAAGTAGACATAGTCTACCCGGCTGCCGGACTCATAGAGCACCTTGCCAAGGGGCATGTCGACAGGTTCCATGTGCGGCATCCAGCGTCTCCATTCCGCCTCAGGCAGTACAGCCAACAGTTGATTCTTTGGTCGATCGGAAGCCAAGGGCATATCAGTCTCCAAATGGATCAACCTTGAAGTCGTCTGCTCAGGGTTGGCTAATCTTCCGGGCCGGAACGATGCATCCAGACATTCAAAAGGTGCTGTGTACGGCAGCGTACCGACTGCCAGTACTTATAGCACGTACAGTGATACGGTCGCCGTAAAAAGGCATCGTTGTCGACTTAGATGCCCTTGGGAGTTTAGCCGTGGCTGATCTGATGGTTGCCGGGTTTGAAACGCAATTTGCGGGCATGGCCGTTATGGAAAGGCTGATTGCGCGTGGATTGCGTCGTAGTCAAGTCGTTCTGAGTGTCGACGAAAGTGTCGGTAATTCAGCAGCAAGCGCGAGCGCTCCAACAACCGTCGTTTCGGCCGTAAGCCATCAAGGTAGGAGAGAGATCGAGGATGCCGCGGGGAAAAAGCACCGCGATTCGGGCTTTCGATCACCAGGCTACGTTACTCATCCCAAGCTTTTTGGTTACAGCGTAGTCACCGTTCGACTCACCGGCGAATTGCCGGATGATCAGATCTACCGTTTGCTGGATGATAGCGGTGCTCGATCGATTATTCAAAAAAATGGCCTATCCGTCGCTGAGAATCCGGATATGTGGCCCGATCATGGCCGCGCTTCGAAGATTGATCTGCAGCGCGCTATCGCCGCGGTCAAAGGTGGTGATGCACTCGTCGATAGCACGCAGAAGTACAGACCTGAAGGGTCGTTAGTTCAGGCACGCGGTGGGGAAATAGCAAGGTGACTGGGATGCCATCATGGGAAGGATTGCCATCAAGCGAGCAAGGGCGCCCTTAAGAGGGTGAAGATCATTTGCCCGCAGAGAGAGCAGGTATCTGTGCCTACGTAAGTACCAGGATCTTCTCGATCTTCGATAGACTTCCATCGGGCGAATGGGTGGTCGTTGCATGCGAAGTAACCCGACTGCCGATACGATGCTTATCGCGCCTGCTTCAGGCGACGCCCACGGATACTCGCCGTTGGCTTGAACCGGCGTGTAAACCGAACGATCCTGTGATCTAACGCCTTTGCCCAGAAATGCTCGTCCGGATTCGAACGCACGATACGCAATGGTGGTCAGCCAGTGTGCATAGGCGAACAGTGCGTTATCGGGTAACAAGCCAGACTGTCCCAGAGGCAGCATGGGCTGCTTCGTGTAGAAGGACGGTCACTTTGAAAAACATAAGCGCAATGCATGCCGTAAATTGGCTCATTGATGGTCTTCCATCTGAAGAGCAAGCAAGAGTGCTTGGACGCTGCGACGTCGTGGCGCTGACCTTCGGCGACGTCTTGTTCGAGGCAGGTCAAGTCATTCGTCACGTCTACTTCCCCCTCGACGGATTCATATCGCAAATGACGTCTCTGGACGACCGCAGGCCACTTGAAGTGGCGCTGACGGGAAACGAGGGCATGGTGGGAGAGACGCTGATCCTTGGTGTGCCCACAGCGCCCATGCGCGCCATCGTGCAGGGTTCCGGTCAGGTGCTTCGCATGAACGCCGCGGATCTGAAGCAGGCATTGATCGAATGCCACTATTTTCTGCAGACACTGAATCGATATCTATACGTAATCATGCGGCAATTGCCTCAAATGGCCGCATGCACGCACTTCCACGAAATTCAGCCGCGCCTGGCCCGCTGGCTGCTCATGACCCATGACCGATCGTCCACGGACACTTTTCACCTTACCCATCAGTTCCTCGCCGGCATGCTCGGCGTGCGGCGAAGCGGTGTCACCATTGCTGCGAGATCATTGCAGATAAGAAAGCTCATTGACTATCGAAGGGGCGAAATCACGGTACTCAATCGCAGAGGGCTCGAAAAGGCCTCTTGCACCTGTTATCAGGCGCTCATCGTTGATTACGATAAGCAGCTGAGGCATGGGCAACGCATCAATCGTAACTGACACGATCTCGGTTGCTCGGGAATATCTATGTCAAAGTCACCAGGCAGATGGTGCGTCTGACGCCCTATTCCGTTCGAGTTATTTTTTTTAAAAACTTGCCGTGCGCATTGGCGCCGGGCAAGGTAAGCAGGTGGGGTCTTTCAGACGCGGATGGTGTATTCAACGCTTGGTGCGGGTCAACGTGAAACGGCCGAAGTCGATACCAATGTCTACGCCTTCCCCGTTGCCCGCGAGCGCGAGCGAGACTGTTCCTTTAGTAAGGACATGGGCGTCGCCTGATTTGACTATGCCTGCGTGCGCTTCGCCCTCGGCATAGGAGCCCAGTACGTCGTTGATGGACCGGACGTCGAAGAATTTCCCCGTGCCGTTATTAATGCGTGATTTGCCGACCGTCAAACCGCCGCCTTTTGCGGTAATGGAGACATGCATGGACGTACCGTCAACGCATTCGATCAAGCCTTTTCCCTTGGCTTGCTTGTAGATGACTGACCAGCTATTGAGTGAGAAGTGAAGTTTGCAATCGAGATTGGCTTCTGCGGCATACGACGTATGGCTAGTTACCCCTGCAATGCCGACAACCAAAAGGGCTACAATTGATTTTGTCAGGACGTGATTCATGATGTCGTCTCCAGACGATGTGATGGTATTGCATAACGTTTGGTAGGCTTTCGAATGGCGCCTTTCCGTTCGCCGTGAGTGACTCGTGAATTGCCCGTCACCGTTGCGCATCCATGGCGGAACTGAATCACGTTGGATTACTTCGAATAACCCATGCCAGCACGATGGCGTGATCCTTCAGCAAGGATCGGTGCCGGAGGTGTTCTCGTCGGTGCGCTTGCGCACCAAGACGCGGGCAAGCGGCAGCATGTGTTGGGATGTTTCGTGTGAAAACGCGTGTAGGGTCAACCAGGGCCGTGAAGCGGTAGAACGTAGACCGTGGCTGGGTCTGTGCGCCGTCGAACGGGCCTCTTCCCTGGTACTACCTACCCTCCAGCTTATATGTATATGCGTGCCCGAAGGATGATTGGTGGGTTGGCGCACCGACACGTCATGCCGTGGCGTGCACACTCGATATCCATGAGGGAGTACGTTATGAAAACAAAATTGATGTTGGCTATTTGTGCAGCGCTGCTGTTTTCCAGCACGGCCGTGGTAGCTCAATCGTATGAGCGCGATGGCAACGACCAACACCAAGGTAATTATCGGAAAGGCAATCAACATGAAAACGACCATCGACAAAATGATTGTCTACAAAACGATTGCCGGAGGCTAGATCGTGACCAGAGTGGATATCGTGAGAACGATCGCCGCCAGGATGATTATCGTCAAAACGACTATCGTAGAGGCGGCGTGATCATGCATGATCGAGGTAATCACGAAGGCTGGTATAGGCGCGGTGGCGTGATACCACGCGATTATCGCGGCGACCAATATGTGGTGTCGGATTGGCGCAACCATAATTTGCGTCAACCACCGCGGGGATATAACTGGGTACGCAGCGATAACGGAGACTTCCTGCTTATTGCCATAGCAACGGGCGTGATCACAAGCATTCTTCTCCAACACTAAGATAGGGAGAATGGCATTAAATATCACTTCAATTGTTTAAGTGCAAAGCGGACTCGTGACATTCATGGGTCCTTTTTTTTATGGGACCGGTGTGTGCGCCTTGTGTGCCGCGAGGGCACGCCGTCCTTAACGTTGATTCGTCCTACAGGTCCTTGCTAGGAACGTGACCACGACATCAAACGACAGTCCGCAAGCCGATCGCCCACCTGTGGGGTTGGAGAAACTGCCCAGCGAGCCCGTTGACAGATTGATCAAGCCGTTCAATCGTTTTTTGCGAATAGAGGCCGCTGCCGGTGGCGTGCTGCTGCTTTGCGTTGCGGCTTCCCTGCTGCTCTCCAACAGCGCTCTCTCGGCACACTTTCTGGCGCTCTGGCAGATACATGCAGGTATTCGTATCGATCATGTCGAATTGCTTCGTTCGTTGATGCAATGGATCAACGACGGATTGATGACGCTGTTCTTTTTTGTCGGCGCGTTGGAGCTGAAGCGCGAGATCGTGCTGGGGGAGTTGAGCAATCCTAGAATTGCTACGTTGTCGCTGGCCGCGGCGCTCGGTGGAATGATCGTGCCGGCCATGCTCTTTTACGTACTGGAAGGCAGTGGAACTGGCTCGCATGGTTGGGGTACTGTCATGGCGACCGATACGGCTTTACTGATCGGTTGCCTGGCCATCCTTGGCGCGCGCATACCACAGAGTCTGCGCTTGTTCTTGCTGTCGTTGGCCATCTTTGACGACATCGGCGCTATTGTGGTTGTCGCATTTGGCTATGGCGGCACCTTGCATTGGGGCGCAGTTGGTTGGGTCGTCGTCGGAATTCTGATCGTTGCGGGAATGGCGCGTATAGGCATTCGAAGCCTGCCGATATACTGCGTATTTGGTGGTGGCATATGGCTTGCCCTCGATGCTTCGGGCATTCATCCTACGGTAGCGGGACTCATCCTTGGACTGATGACACCGGCAAGGAGCTGGGTTAGCGCCCATCGTCTGCACGCCATTCTTGGGCGTGTGCTTGCCTATCCGCGCGGCAATCATTGGAGCGGCGATACACCCGACCGAAAGGACCTGCAGCGGGCAGCGGTTGCCGCGCGGGAAGCGCTTTCACCGGTCGAGCGTCTGGAGATAGCACTGCATCCGTGGGTGGCATTCGCTGTTATGCCGGTCTTCGCATTGGCGAACGCCGGCTTGCGCATCTCACCAGCAGGTGCTGATCGAATCACGTTCATGGCCATTTTCTTTGGCCTCTTCGTTGGCAAGCCGGTCGGCGTCGTTCTCTTCAGTTACCTGGCCGTCAAATGCCGTCTGGCGGAGCGCCCTCCGGATCTACCCTGGCGCCTGCTGGCGGCAGGGGCCTTGCTTACAGGCATCGGTTTCACCATGGCGCTTCTCATTGCCGCGCTGGCCTTCGATGCCGGTCCGCTCAATTCGGCCAAGCTCGGCATCCTGGCTGCCTCGGTCGTATCTGCAGCCAGTGGCTTGATTGCATTGTCATGGCAGACGGCGCCGCAAAGACGGCGCTTCGATTGACGACAATGGCGTAACCGTATGTGCTGAGACGTACAGAGAGATGGAAATTTTGCGCGTACATTGATAGTTGCCATGAAGAGATGTTGAACGTGGCATGTCCGATTCATGGGGAACGGCCAATAGGCACATGTCTTTTGTGTAGGCTGCAGCATGGGCACTGGAAGTAACGGCAGAAGCAGGGAGAAACGAGATGACACTGGGCATGGTTCTACTGATATTGCTCATCCTGCTGCTTGTCGGCGTGATTCCGCGTTGGCCTTACAGCAAGAGTTGGGGCTATGCGCCGAGCGGAGGCTTTGGGCTGGTGCTTCTTGTTGTCGTAGTCCTGCTTTTCCTGGATCGCATCTAAGACGTCTTTCTCAATGCCAGGCGGCTTGCGCGACTTGGATCGTCAGGGAAGTGTTGGCGCGCAAGTCCCCTGAATTCGGCGTAGGAATAACATGATGAACGATAGAAAGCCCATTCTGGGAGCCGCACTGGCTTTTTCCTTGGTTGGCTCCGGCGCATATGCCGGTCACCCGTTGGCATACCCATGGCGCTGGCAATAATGCAGAAAAACGTCGGCGCCATGTCGATTCTCAGGAACAAGTCACCTCTGAGGTAAGCGCAACCAGCGCTCCGGACAACCAGGCCGTCGTCCGCCCCGTACAGACGCCAGCTCCCACCTATCTGTCCCGACCTTCATTCGACGCACTTGATATAAATCATGATGGATCCATCAGTGAGGTGGAGGCCGCGGCGTATCCATTGCTGGCAAATGACTACCTTCATGTCGCCAGGAAAGGGAGTCGCGGCGTGACCCGCGCGGAATACGAACGCTGGTAGCGGGAGCCGGTCGCCATCCCCTGCACTTGCGCTTCGTATGGACTGAGCCCGCAGCGGGTTAGAGGGAAAATAGATTTACAACGCGTTCGCGCCGGAGGAAAGATGCTCTATCTGGCCATGACTTTTTTCGTATTAGCCTTTTTTTTTCGGCACTCTTTGGCTTCACCGGCATCGCCGTAGGTATTGCCAGCATTGCGAAGATCAGTTTTGTGATCTTTCTTACTTTATTTGCTTCTTCTCTGGTTTTTGGTGGCATGAGGCGGCACGGGCCGCGGGAATGAAGATGCCCTGTTCATCTGGTTGATGGTCGTGATTTTGTCGTAGCTGACCTAACCCAATACCACTCGACAAGCATGTGCGTTGGAATGTGGATGGGCCGATTCGATCAAATGATAAGGACAAGTAAAGATGATCATCCTGCGACGTAGAGGCGCTATCGCAACGCTAGCGATAGTGGTTTTTATGCTCTGCGCGTGCTCGGGTCTTCACAACGACTTCGTCAAGAAGCCATCAAAATCCCTGCCGCCGACAACGAGCACAGCAAGTGCATAATATGTGCGTGTCAAGGCAAATGAGCATCCCGACAAATCTGGCTTTCGTCTGCTGACGAGTAGCTCCAATGCGTTGATGACAGCGGTGCAGGTTATCTCTCCGAGCTGACGGCGCGCAGCATCGTTGTAAAAGTTCTTACTAACTCTCGTGCCTCCATCGATGAGACCACGGCGTACGCGGGGTAATCGCGCTACCGGTGCAGGCTTCTCCTGAGCGGAGTCCTGATTTATGAGCTGCGCCCTGCTGTTTCCCAGCTCAAACGGAAGCTTGCCGGAAAGACTGTGCTGCAGCGTACTGGCATATAAGCTTGCCAAGCCGGAGATGGCCTGCTAGTGAGGCGGGCCTCGGATGCCACGCCTTCCGTCGCATATATCAAGCTACCTGATGAGGCAAGAGCGGCTTGAATGACCAATACTCATGCTCAAAGCCGCATCGCTGCAAGTGGAGCATCGACGGTCTGATGCGCTTCTTGCAAAGATCAATTGAAGATACGCGTCGGTCTTGAAGCTCTCCGTATAGATTATGCAAATATGTTCAACACCGAAGAGAATGCATGGTACAACAAGCCGAAGCTATGGGAGATATGTCCTGGAAAATAAGCTTAAACAACGGACGCCGTATCAACTTTTGTGTTGACTGTTTCTACGTCCAACTTTTCTATGCTCAGATGATTGTCAACTTGCACGAAATGCATGCCGCTGTCAGCACGGAAACAGCCAAAATCGAATCAAGATGCGCGAAGTGGCATCACGGCGGTTCTGCCGATACTCCTCTCTTTGATTAAATCAACCATGCGGTAACCTGAAGTTTTCACCGTATGCAAAAGCGGCCGATCAAACGGCGTATCGATGATCTGACGAAGATTGTAGATATGCGAGCGCAGCGTATCCGAATCCGGCATTGCGTCGCCCCAGATCTCGCGCTCGATATCCTGGCGACTGACCACCCGCGGTGATTTGCGCATCAGAATAGTCAGCAGTTTTCGCCCGGTTCGCGTTACGTAGAGCAGCTTTCCGCCACGAGTCACCCGCAGGGTTTCCGGATCGAGCATCATGTCACCAACAATGATCTTCTCACCGGAAACTTGGTGCCGATCGCGACGAACCAATGCCTGCAAGCGAGCTTCCAATTCGCGAAGATCAAACGGCTTGGCCATGTAATCGTCAGCGCCGGCGTCCAACCCCGCCACCTTATCCTCCAAGGAGTCGCGCGCCGTCAACATCAGCATGGGATAGTCCTTCCTGGCCTCGCGGCGCAATTTTCGACAGACTTCCAAGCCGTCCATGCCGGGCAATCGCAAGTCTAGCACGATCACGTCATAGCTATTGGAGATGGCCAAATTCAACCCGCCGATGCCATCGGCAGCGTAATCGACCGAATATCCTTGCCGTTCGAGGAAGATGCCCACCAATTCAGCAATCTGGCGGTTGTCTTCGACCAAAAGAACCAGTCCTGATTGTGAGTCTCGCAAAGCCACGGGCTATCTCCGGGTATAGCTATCGAGCAGGCGCAGTCACGCCATGTCGCACCTTCAGGCACGAAGGGTTACGATCGGCTGCGTTAGTAGCAAGTTAGAGGCGAGGCCCGCCTCGGCGCATGCGGCCAAAAATCAGTGAAAGCACGAGCAATACTAGGAACACTACAAACAGAATTTTGGCGATACCGGCTGCACCGGCTGCCACACCACTGAATCCCAGAATGCCGGCGATCACGCCGATGACGAAAAAGACAACAGCCCAGTAAAGCATATATATCTCCGCATTAAGCGCATCACGACGTATCGCGCTTCACAGTACGGTGAGACAACACGACGTCATATGGACAAGTGACCAAGTGAATCTTATGCATAAAGTCGACGCTGTTCTGTACGGAGGCGTACATAGAAGACCGTGCCACTCGTGAGGATTTGACAAGGTCTATCGCGTCGGTGAAATTAGTTGAGCGTCCTTACGGGACGTGGGCGACCGTATTCTTGATCACCGCATCGCGTTCGCATGTACGGCTTCTCAAGCTCTGCCCGACCGAGTGCGTGATATGCCCACGGCAATACTCGATCAATCCTGCATGCTGCAAATGACCGGCAGCCTCGACACCGTCGCTACGCGTGCTTGGCCTGTTGGCTATCAGTTGCTGGTTGAGTTCCTGGAGCCCGGCGAATTGGCTGAGGTCCACCGCGAAGTCGACAGCTCTCGTGCCATGCAGCTACTTGAGACAAATCAAAGGCTGGTATTGGCGGCGCTCAGCGCCGAAGCGATCGCCGAAACGGCAATCAACAACCTCAATGAGGTGACCCACTCAAGTCAGCTCGATCCATTGACCCATACCGCCAATCGCTCGTTGATGTTCAGGCGCTTGGCCAGTGCCATGGCGGATGCGCGGCGGGAAAAAACACATATCGCCGTGCTGTTTCTCGACCTGGATCATTTTAGGCACATCAACAACGCGCTGGGCCATGGGGGCGGCGATGAGGTATTGAAGCTAGTTGCGCATCGATTGCAGTCGGTGTTGCGCGATACCGATACGGTAAGCCGTCACGGCGGCGATGAGTTCCTGATTTTGCTCACGGAGATTTCGCAACCGTCCGATGCGGCGGCAGTCGCGAGGCATATGCTCGCCGCGATCGCCGAGCCATGCACGATTGGCGGCGTGATGCTTGGCCTGTCTGCCAGCATTGGCATTGCCGTTTATCCTGATCATGGCGAGGACATGGATACCCTCATCGACCTCGCGGACAGCGCAATGTACTGCTCAAAGCGTGCCGGTCACGGCGAATTCCGGTTCCACAGCGAAAAACCGGCGGTCAACGAATTCCACGACCGTCCAAGCGTGCTCGACATGCTGCCGGCTTTTCGCGAATCGACGGAGCGACGCTTCAGCGATTTGCGCGAAGCCAACGAACAGCTGGTAAAAGCGGCGCTCCACGCTCAGGAGTTGGAAGCGCAAGCTCAGGAAGCACATCGCCAACAAATCAGGTTCATGGCCATGGTGGTCCATGAGCTGCGCAGCCCATTGACCTCGTTACGTGCTGCCGCCAGCCTTGCGCTCGATCGAGGCAGCGACAAGGCGTTACCAATGGAACGTCTGCATGGCATCATCGACGAACGGGTGACACACATGTCCCGACTCGTCGGTGACCTGCTCGATGTCTCGCGGATAAATACGGGCAAGCTCAGGCTCGAGCTCAGCAACATCGAAATGATCAGCATCGTGCACAAGGCAATCGAAATATGCCAACCGGCAATGACGGCGAAAAAGCAACAGATGAGGTTGAGTCTTCTGCTGGGACCTATCCATTTTTATGGTGATGAGGTGCGCCTGATCCAGGTGTTTAGCAATCTTCTCGACAATGCATCGAAGTACACGATGGAAAGCGGACAAATCGCGTTGGCTACCACCATGCTCGAGCACGCCTTGGTGATTAGCGTAGCCGACACGGGGATCGGCATTTCAGCCGAAGCGTTGCCACATATCTTCGATATGTTTGTCCAGGATGCGCCTGCTCAGAGCCACTCCAATGGCGGCCTTGGCATCGGGCTGGCGGTAGTGCGCGACCTGGTGGAAGCGCACGGAGGAACCGTCACTGGATTCAGCGCTGGAAAGGATCTCGGTAGCGAATTCGTGGTGACGCTACCCGGCTGCACGAACGGTTAAATGCATTGCCTGTTGTTTTTAATTCCAGAAAATATCCGTCCAAGCGCATTCCCACGCCCGTGATGGCCACGCTTGGACTTACACAGAAGCATCAAAGCCACCCAACACCGAAGGTAGCCTGACAAGAAGTAGGAGTGAGTCCGGGTGACGCCCTACCCTCGATAACACAGGCTAATCATCACGCTCTACAACCGCTATTGGCAA
>Ga0207702_10001012_pt1 | contig 28870 bp, 32 predicted proteins | sample KBSCornC62_FD_184302 | JGI IMG/M metagenome (GOLD analysis project Ga0207702, IMG submission 184302) | Corn rhizosphere microbial communities from Kellogg Biological Station, Michigan, USA - KBS Corn C6-2 (SPAdes) (version 2) | ecosystem: Host-associated > Plants > Roots > Rhizosphere > Soil ... | reverse complement strand
ATGTTGGCCGCATCCACGAAAAGCTTGTCGAGGGCCAAGAAGTCGAGTTTCATGATCGTCACTCCGTCTGGAGCGCCGGTCCGCTTTCTCCCCTCTCAAGGCTCAGCGGACCGGCAAAGGCGGCAGGCGGCCGCCACGCCTGTCCGCCCTCAGTCGCCCGAAGGATCGGAAAGCTCGTTCGTCGGGGTCCGGCGGAGAAGCTTCTCCCCGTCGATGATCGACCCCGCCCGCCGCGCCGCCTCGGCCCATTCGGACAGGCGGTACGTGGTGGAAAAATGCAGGTCGCGCTCGATCCCGAGCCCGAAGCGATTGCGCACGCCGGCGAGTTCGGCGAGCGAGAAGCTGCCAAGCTCGGGGCAGCCGAAGCCAAGGTCGGCCAGCCCGAACAAGGTGTCGCCATCCGCATCCAATTCGGTCGCGAGCCATGTCGCCGCCCCGCACGGATTGAAGAATTTGACGACCGGAACCGGATCACGCTCCAGCCCGTCGCGATGCGCACCATTCGCCAGCAGAGCCTGGCGGAGCGTCTTGGTCAGCAATACCATCCTCGCCTCCTCGCCGCCCAAAACCACACGGCCCCTGGACGCGGGGGTGGGCGGCAGCAGCGACCAGAGAGGACCGGCAAGGCGGCCGGCGGCACCGGCAGGGCGCAATGGAATGGAGCACCCCAAGCGCAGCGCAGGGGTTGCCGACGGACGCGGCGGGCCAAACAGGGAGCGCCGTCCACCCCCGCGCCCGGAGGGTCGCATCGGGTCCAATCCGGCTACCTTGGTGACGGATTGGACCGATCAGATCGGTTACACATCGGACCGGTCACCTGGGTGACGGTCCGTCAATATGGTCATCGAGGAGATGGCCATGGCGGTACCAGCCTGAAGCGACAGCTCTACATGATTTTCCGCGATCGCGGTTTGCGTCGCGCGCGATCCGGCAAGATAATCGAGTTCGTTAGGTATAATGTTTCCGAATTCGGAGGATGCGGATGCGTGCCTGCAAGCATTTGATCCACACGCTGACCCTCATCTCGCTTCTCGCGTCCGCATCGGCGACGGCGGCTCAGGCAGTGCGCTCGCAACCTCAGGAGGTGGTGCGGATCTGGCCGGGACAGGCGCCTGGGACGGAGGACTGGAAGGCGGCTGAGGAAGAGGCGGATGCAACCGTTCCCAACGTAGGCAAGATCCATGTGATCACGAATGTGACGGTTCCGACGATCACGGTGTTTCGGCCCGCGCCGGCCAAGGCGAACGGCACGGCAATGGTCGTCCTGCCTGGCGGCGCGTTCAGGGCGCTCGCCTGGGATGTGGAGGGGCTGGAGGCTGCGCGGTGGCTCGCTGGCGAAGGCATTACCGCCTTTGTCCTCAAGTACCGCGTCAGGCCGCCCGCGGAGGGAGAATCGTTCGGCCAGTCGCTCGAAGACTTTGCGCGCGCAACCCGGACGCGGCGTGCCGTCGCGGTTGCGGACGCCGAGCAGGCGATCCGCTTTGTCAGGTCGCATGCGGGCCAATATGCTGTCACCTCCAATCGCGTCGGCATCATCGGGTTCTCGGCAGGAGCAATGGCCACCGTTGAGGCGGCGCTGGCGAAGGATCCCGCCGCACGCCCCGATTTCGCCGTGGCCATGTACGGCGCAGCCCTGACTCAGGAGATGCCCGGTCCCGGTGCGCCGCCGCTGTTCATCGGTGCCGCCCAGGACGATCCGCAAGTGCCGCCCATCAACAGTTTAGAGATCTTCCGACGCTGGACAAAGGCTGGACTGCCGGCTGAACTGCATATCTACGAAAAAGGCAGCCACGGCTTCGGCTTTCGCCACCACCTTTTGCCGGTGGACGAATGGCCCGCGGCGCTCCGCCTCTGGTTGACGGCACACGATTACCTGCCGGGGCGCCGAGAGCAATGATTGCGGTTGCATTCCCGAGGTCGAATACCAGTTTGGCGTCCGCCTTGACTATCGTGGCGTGAACGAATGGCAAACGGCAGGCGACATTTTTCGCCGCCTTGCTGCAGGCGCTGCCGAGCGAATCACGCGACGGTGAGAATGATTGGCACGCTTCGCCGAGGCTATTGCCCGCGAAACTGGCGTTGCCCCACGGGGTGACGCCTCACGCCGCTGCTTGCGAAACCCGTCCATTATCGATGGCCTAGGCTTTTGGCACAATCGCGGGGCTGGCTGCGGCGGCCCACAGAAACCTGGCCGGAAGGTCCCGTATCGAGCACGCGAGCATGGCGGCCCAATGACTACCGCCGGGTCGGAATCGGTCGCGGTATTGGACGACGGCCCCCGAGAGCGAACCCCACGCAGCCCAACTGATGGCCGTCGAGCCAGGCACGGGCGCCTGCGTCTTCGATTAAGCGTGTCAGTTTTACGCCTTGAGTCCGGTCACTCAGCGCTGCTGAGCTGCCCCCCAATAGTCGGCCGTTCGAGATTGGCAGAAAATGACCGAAAGTTGGCATTTGAGCCAGCGGCGAACTGGCAGAGAGAGAAGGACGGCTGCGTTCTCTTCTCGGAAATCTTCATGCCCAGCAATCGTCTCCTTTCCATTCGCGTCCCAATGCTTGCTCTTGTCGGTTTTGCGGTCGGATGCAGCCCGATCGCCGCAGGCCCCGGATTTGCGTCGCCCCCGGCCGCCGGTGCGGTGGCGGCCCCCACGATCGAGGAACATATAGAACCCTACCGCGCCCGCTTCGGGCGGAAGCGGCCCGTCATTGCCGTAGTGGGGGTCAATAGCGGCACCGAATTGACCGATTATGTCATCCCCTACGGCGTGTTGCGGCAGGCCGATGTTGCCGAGGTGGTGGCAGTCTCAACGGCGGCGGGGCCGATGACGATGCGTCCAGCCCTGCGCGTCCAGGCCGAAGCGACGATCGCCGAATTCGACGCGCGCTTTCCCGACGGGGCCGACTATGTCGTGGTGCCGGCAGTGGTGCAGCGTGAAAATCCGACTCTGCTTGCCTGGGTCCGCGCGCAGGCCTCAAAGGGAGGCACGCTCGTCAGTATCTGCGACGGCGCGCTGGTGCTCGCCGCCAGTGGGGTACTGGATGGCCACCGCGCGACGGCGCACTGGGCAACGGACGGCTACCGCCGCAAGACCTACCCCCGGGTGCGCTGGGTGGAAGACAGGCGCTACGTAGCGGATGGCAAGGTCGTTTCGAGCGCCGGGATCAGCGCGGCCATCCCCACCTCGCTGGCGTTGATCGAGGCGATCGCTGGACGCGAGCGGGCCGCGGAGACAGCCGCTGAAATCGGCGCACCCGACTGGAGCCCGATCCACGACAGTCGGTCCTTCCATCCCCGGTTCGGACGCAACCTCTCCGCCTTCGCCGCGACACAATATCTGAACGGCTGGTTCCACCACCCGCAGACGATCGGCATTCCGGTAAACGCGGGCACCGACGAGATCGCGCTGGCGCTCGCGGCCGACGCTTATACCCGTTCCGGGCGCGCCCGCGTGTTCGCGGTCGGCCCGGCCAGCTCTTCAATCGAGACGCGCCACGGCCTGGTCGTGCTGCCCGATCGCACGGAGACGGGGCCGCGCGAGCTTACCGTCGAGGTTGCCGCCGACAGACCAGCGCTTACGCTCGACCGTGTTCTGGCCGATATCGTGCACCGCTATGGACGGCAGACAGCCTATGGCGTGGCGCTCGACCTGGAGTATCCAGCTTTCCATGGCTGACACGGTAATCGATCCTGCCGCAACGCTCGCGCAACCGCCGCTGCGGGTGGTTTTGCTCGCCTATGACGGCATGAACCTGCTCGACCTTGCCGGTCCGCTGCAGGCGCTCACCACCGCCAATCGCGGGGCCGGTCCGGGAAAGCCACAACGCTACGAGACGATCGTAGCGTCGGGCGATGGCGGGCCGGTCGTGACGAGCGCCGGCCTTCCAGTAGTGACAGCGGCAGTGTCGTCGCTCGACGACATGGCGATCGATACGTTGATCGTGCCGGGCGGATGCTGGGGCGAGGACTATGACGTGGCGCCGGTGCTGCGCGACTTCATAGCGGAGCGGGCCAAAACGGTACGACGGATATGTTCGGTCTGCACCGGCGCATTCTTGTTGGCGGCAGCGGGGCAGCTGGATGGGAGGCGGGTCGCCACGCACTGGGCGTGGTTCGACAAACTCAAAAGCCGGCATCCGAAACTGGAGATCGATCCCGACAGCATCTTCGTCCGTGATGGCAATCTCTGGACCTCGGCGGGCGTCAGCGCGGGCATCGACCTTACGCTCGCGTTGATCGAGCAGGACTATGGACCGCGCGTCGCGGTCGACGCGGCGCGGCAGATGGTCGTATTCATGAAGCGCGCGGGCGGCCAATCGCAGTTCAGCGTGCCGCTCGCGGCGCAGATGCGCGACCATGGCTTCGTCGAACTCCATGCCTGGATGGCGGCAAACCTGAGCGCGGATCTTTCCGTGACCAGCTTGGCTGATCGTGCGGGCATGGCCCCGCGGACGTTCGCCCGCATCTACGCCGCAAAGGTGGGCAGGACTCCGGCCAAGACCGTTGAACTGATGCGGCTGGAGGCGGCGTGCCGCGCGCTGGAGGAAAGCGGTTTTCCTCTGAAAACGGTGGCGACGCTGGCGGGTTATGGTGATGAACAGACGCTGCGCCGGGCGTTCAAGCGGCAGCTCGGTACAAGCCCGGCCACGCACAGGGCGCGGTTCTCACATCACTAATCAACTGAAGGAGCTTTGTGCCCTAACTGCGGTCGTTTGGCGGTCGGCGAAAACGGTCATCGGTTCAGCTAGCCGGAGCGATTTCTGCTATTGGGTGGAAAACGGAACGGCAGTTTCTCACCGGCCCGACTGAAATTCCCGCTGTTCCCGTACCGGCGTGAGCCCACATCTCGCTAATCAAGCGCACAAGCCTCTGGAGTCATTCATCGTGGCGTTCTTCCTGTCTTTGGCTCTCCAGGTGGCCACTCTGCAACCATCGCACGATGACGCCGAGATCGTGGTGCTCGCGAGGAAGCTGCGCCAGATCCAAGTCGATATGAAGCTGGGTAAGCAGGCGGGCAAAATGGCGCTGCGGCGCTGCCGGCTCACCCGCGGTTCGGGTGAGCCGGAGCTGGATGCGATCCCGTGCGACGTCGCGCAGCAGTGCATAGCGGAGGAGCCGGCTACCCGGAAGCAGCTCGAGACGTGCGTCGAAAACAGGTCGAATATGCGGATCGACGCGATCCTGGCGGCGCGGCGAGCATCATGACGCCACGCGCGGTTTCCGAGTTGGACGGGCCCGACGAGACGCAGCCGTTGGTCGCGAAGGCGAACGGGATCGACTTGGCTTATGACAGCTTCGGCGATGAAGCTGACGAAGCGATCCTGCTGATTGCGGGTCTGGGGACGCAGATGATCCGCTGGACGGTGCCGTTTTGCGAGGATCTGGCGTCGCGCGGCTATCGTGTCATCCGCTTCGACAACCGCGACGCGGGAAGGTCCACGCATTTCCCGCACGCCGCGCCGCCCGACTTCGGCGCGCTCGCGGCCGCGCTCATGGCGGGGGAGCGGCCAGCAATACCCTACACGCTCGATGACCTAGCGGCCGACGCAATTGGTCTGATTGACAGTCTCTCGATTGACCGGGCCCATGTCGTCGGGCGGTCCATGGGAGGGATGATCGGACAGATCATGGCATGCGAGTACCCCAACCGGGTGCTGTCACTGACCTCGATCATGTCGAGCACGGGCAACCCAGCCCTTCCTCAAGCCGCACCTGACGTGATGGCGATGATGATGCGGCCAGCGCCCGATCCGGCCGTGGACGAGGCTGGATTCCTTGCTCACAGGATTGCCTTTGCGCACCGGATCGCCGGGACAGGGCAACCCTTCGACGAGGACGCGCATCGTCTCCTTATCCTTGAGGAAACAAGGCGGGCCTACGACCCGGCTGGTACGGCACGGCAGATCGCTGCAATCGCTGTCGGCGGTGACCGTCGCGCACGCCTGGCGGCCATGCGTGCCCCCACACTCGTCATCCATGGCACAGATGATCCGCTTTTTCCTGTTGACTGCGGCAAGGACACGGCGGCTTCGATCCCGAACGCTGAGCTTTTGCTGGTTGAAGGGATGGGCCACGACCTGCCTTCGCAATTGTATGGCAGGATCATCGAAGCGGTCGAGCAGACGATCCGGCGGAGCCGCAACAACGACGCACGCTTGTAGGAACGAACGACACGTCCGTTGCCCCAGGATCGCACCTGACGTTCGGTTCGGAGTGAATGGCAGCTTCTGACATGGAGGCGCCTCAAAGCAGACCAACCGCTAGCGGCCCAGTTCCTGCCGCCATTTGGATGGACGCGGCTACGGCTGATTTTGGGCCGGCTGCGGACCGACGGCTTTCACGAGCTGACGTCGATATAGCTGCCGTTAGCGATCACCCTGGCAAGCGACAGCGATCGACCCAGCCCCACGCCGTTCAACGTTGTTCCGTCATATCGCCGTTAAGCCGCCATCGACCGGCAAATCGATGCCCGCGACATAGCTGCTGAGGTCCGAGGCGAGGAACAGGGCCGCACAGGCGATCTCATCGGGGTAGGCCAGCCGGGCCAATGGCGTCATCGCGATGATTTGCTTTCTGGCTTCGGCGGCGCCCACCCCGGACGGGTACTGACTGTCGAACATCGGGGTGTCGACCGCGCCAGGGCTGATCACGTTGGTCCTGATCCCGCGGCCCTTGAGCTCGCTCGTCCACGTCCGGGCATATGAGCGGATCGCGGCCTTCGTGGCGCTATAAGCGCTACGGCCCGGTATGCCCTTGTTCTTCCCGGCTGCCGCCACGAGGATGATGGAAGCCCCGTCATTCAGGTAAGGGAGCGCCCTTTGGACGGTGAAATAGGTCCCGCGAGCGTTGGTATTGAAGATCTGGTCGAAATGATCGGGCGTAGCCTCGGGGGTTATCACCTTTTCGACGACGGCCGCGCCTGCAAAAAGCACATCGATCTTCCCCCTCTTTGCGACCGTCTCATAGAGGCGATCGAGGTCATCGAGCTTTGAGATGTCGGCCCTTACGGCCGCGACGTTCTCGCCGATCTGCGCGACGGCGGCGTCGAGCTCGGCCTGACGCCGCCCGGCGATGAAAACATAGGCACCCTGTTCAGCGAACCTCTCGGCGGTTGCAAGCCCGATGCCGCTACTGCCACCTGTGACGACAGCGATCTTGTCTTTCAATAGGGACATTTATCACCCTTCTAGTGATGGATATCGCCAACCGCCGGGTCCTGGCTTTGGCGCAGTTCCTCCTTCAGCCGCCGCACCTCCCGCTCCAGAGCATCGATGCGATCGTGCGTGTAATCGAAACCGGTCGACTCCATCGCTTGCAGGAAGGCCCAAGTGGCCGTGAGGGCCCGGCGAAATTTCCCCGGCTCCGGCGCTGCCTGCTTGGTTGTGTGTGTCATCAGAGACTCCTCGGAAACGACGATCAGCGCTACGCGAAATCCTCGGTTAGAAGGCGGTCAGGCCACCTTCCTCTCGGTGCCGAAGACGAACATGAGGATCACGCACGGGTCGTCCGACCGGTTGTGGAATTCGTGGAAGGCGCCGTTCTGCACGAAAAAATCGCCTTCCCTGACGGCGACGGAATGCACGTGGCCGTCTTCTCCCGGATAGGCGATATCCACTTCACCCTTCAGCACCACCGCGAGGTCGACAGTGTCGGTCCGGTGCATCGCACCGCCGATCTCGCTTGGGGTCATACCTCCGCCGGTGCCGAAATCGATCTTGGCCATCAAGGCTCTGAGATCGGTCTCGCCCGCTTTCTCGGGAGGAACGACCTGGAGATCGACACGGACCGAGTCCTTTGGCCCGAAGATCCCAAGCCGCTTGTACTCACCGAGGACTTGCTCAGGCGTAAGGGGCAACTGGGGAATCTTGTCGAAGCCCCAGATATTCGTGACCCGATCGGCGGTTTCGGCGTCGAGAAGATCGTCCACTTGCATGACGACGCCAGCCTTGGTCTCGGCGCTCACAATTCGTCGCATCTTCATTTCACCCGCCCCCTCAGAGTTGCGACCAGCCGCCATCGACCGGAATCTCAAGGCCGGTCGTGAAGGTCGCGTCGAAGGCGAGGAAGAGGACGGCTTTCGCGATCTCCTCCGAGGTCCCGAAACGCTTCATCGGGATCATGTCGATCGTCTTTTCCCGAACCTGGGCAGCCTTGTTCTTATCGGGAAAGACCTTGTCGAGAATCGGCGTGTCGATGGGCCCGGGCGACACTGCATTGACGCGGATCTCCTGGGGAAGCAGTTCGGTTGCGAGCGTGCGAGCCAAGGATCGCAGCGCAGCCTTTGCCGCTCCGTATGTGGATTGCCCGGGAAGCCCCTTGACGTTGGCGACCGAGGTCGTGAGGACAACGGAGCCGCCCCGGTCGATGAGCGGTGCGAACTTCTGGACCGCGAAGAATGGCCCCTTGGCGTTCAGGTTGAACATCTCGTCGTAGATGTCCTCCGTCACGTTCGCGAGCGGTGTCGGGATGCTGAAGCCGGCGTTGAGGAAGAGCAGGTCGATCGTGTCGAACTCGCTCTTTACCTGGGCGGCGAGGGCATCAATGTCGGTCAACGATCGCGCGTCGCTCGAAACCACGAGGGCGTCAGTCCCAAGCTCCTGCTTCGCCGAGCCTAGCCCGGCTTGCGAGCGGCCCGTCACCAGAACGCGTGCGCCTTCAGCGAGGAGCATCTTTGCGGTCGCGAGGCCCATGCCGCTAGTGCCGCCGAGGATCACCACTTTCTTATCTTGATACCGTGCCATTCACATTCTCCTGGGACGCCATTGCGCCTGTGGATTTCTGGACATTTTCAGATGATATTGTGCGACGCGACGGCGATCAGACGTTAGGACACCGCGCTCAAAGATGCCGGGTGAGACAGGTCGGCGCCGGAGACCTTGACGACGGCGCGCCATGCGGCTTCCTGGCTGGCACGAACGTGGAGATGGGGCTCACGCTGCAGCTCCATCGGGCCTGAGAACTTACCCTTTGCCGAGGCGAAGAACCGCCCCGAGACGTCGGTTCCGAACTTGGAGGCCTGGATGTAGCGGCTGGCGGCGAGCTCGGGCGTCTGGTTCATGCCGGGGATGAGGTTCACGATCGGAATCATCAGATACTTCAACAACGGGCCAGCGTTTCGCGCGACGTTGGTGGCGTTCGACGCCCCGGGCGAGACAGCGTAGACGGCCATGCCGGACGGTAGTCGCCGCGCTAGCGCCTCGGCCCACCATGCGATCATGAGCTTCGCGTCGGCATACGCGGTGTTGGGCGAATACTTTACGTTTGGTCCGCTGCGAATGAGGGCTTCAGCAGCCGCGGTTTGGTCGCCCCCGAAAATTCGGGCTGCCAACGCAGGCAGGTCGGTATATTTGAACATGGGTACACCCCCGCGGGCCGGCTCCGCGCTGGTGATGACAATCCGCGCCTCGAGGCTCAGCAGGTTGGCGTTGAGCAGCCCAACGGTCAGTTCATGATGGCCAATAAGCGGGGCCTGCGAGGCTTCAACGCCTTCCGCAGTAATCACGCGCTGCTTTGTCGGCACCAACCCGGCATTGAGCAGCAGGAAATCGATCGGCCGACCGCGCTTGACCAGCTCGGCGACCGCAGACTTGGCGCTGACGGCCTTGTTCAGATCAAGCTCCACCGGCGTGAAGATCCGCTTCTTGGTTTCGGCGGCAAGCTGAAGGGCCGATTCCTTGGCGCTGGCCAAGCTACGCCCCGTTACTATGACCTCCTGCCATCCCCCGTCGGCGAGCAGGCGAGCGGCGGCATAACCGAGCCCGGACGTAGCGCCGGTGACGAGAGCGATCGAATGTCTCATATTTGGTTCCACCGAGAGAGAAGGTCGGATCGCAAGACCACGAGCCAGCTTGCTATTTTTGGACTGATTCCGTATATATTCGCGTAGAAAACACGTGGTCAAGGATTTTTGGACCAGATGCTAAGAAATTCGAGCCGGGGTCGTGGGCGCCCTCGAACCTTCGACGAGAGCGAGGCGCTGGACAAAGCGACGCAGATCTTTTGGTCGAAAAGCTACGACGGTGTCGCCATCGATGATCTCATCGCCGGCATGGGCGTGGGACGGCAAAGCCTCTATTCCGTCTTCGGAGACAAGCGGACGCTCTTCCTGCGCGTCCTCCGGACATATGCGGAGCGAAAAGGTGCCGGCGCGGCGAAAGCGCTGTTTACGCCACCGGCTCTTCGCGACGCGATCGCCGGCTTCCTAAGACATGCCGTTGAAGTCGCGACCGAGCAGGACACCGTCCGAGGATGCCTGATGGTGTGCGTCGCGCCCCTCGTGGACGACGATGAAGTCAGGCAGTTCCTGAAGGACGCCGCCGCTGGTGGCGTAGCGCTCGTGGAACGCCGCTTGAGCGATGGGATCAGCGCGGGAGAACTCCCATCGGACTTTCCGGTCAACACGCGCGCGCGCCTGGTTATTGACCTTGCCCGAGGTCTGACAATGCATGCACAGATCGGCGCGACGCGTAAGACGCTGCTTAAGGATGCCGAGGCAGCGGCCGATCTGGTGCTCTCATCACCGAAAGTTGGAAAGGCAGCTTGACGCTGAATGGCAGGGACGTCGAAGCCACTTCCGACGGAGCGAGGCGCATCGAACGGTATCGCCGTATCGGCTTCCATGCCCTGCTCGAAAGAAATCAACGAACCACCGCTTCCGAGGGGCGTGTGAGCGATTCCGCAACGTCCGCAATAGGGGCGCAGAGTGGATGTTCCACATCCGACCTAGTTCGGGAATCAGGATTTCTGGAACGGGGCGAGGGAACATGTGTTAAGTTGCGGTGATGAGCGACGAGCCCCCAAACGCCGATGAGGTCGAGCTTTCGATCCTTCAACCGATCACCAGGGGAGAGCTGCTGAGTTATCTGAGCTTTCTTCGGGCAAACGGACAGTCCGAGTTGGCGGGGGCAGTGGAAGACCGCGCGCGGCGAGATCAGCTGTTGCCTGCCAACGGATGAGGGTCGCCTGCCTCCGGTCGAATACGTCCTGCGTAGCGATGGAGGTGAGCTCGCGTCTAGCCGCGGTTTCGGGTCAGACTGTCAGCGCCTGGCGATCCGCATTCATTCAATCTGCCGGATAGCCCCTGGCACTCATCGAGTTGGCGGAGCGTATTGAAACCTCCCCGTTCTTCGCGATACCGAACGATCTCAAACCAAAGTCCGGAGAGCGCAGCTACCCCGTCCAGCTCATCGGCATTATTGACATCTATGGCCCGAACCGACCCCGGTCCGTCACTTCTTGATAACCGCATCAGCCCTTTTGTCGATCTTACGCTCTTCGGCTTTCGACATCCGCCCCGCTTTGACCGCCTGGCTCGCTCGCGCTTTTGCGTTCTTGGCGTGCGCCTCGTTCTCGATGGGGTAGGCACGCTTTTCGGGCTCGGCGAATTTGCTCTTTGGAAGAGCGTCGCGCTGGGAGGTAGATAGCTTGACCATGACTTGCTCCTTTGGAGCGTCAAACGCGGCAGAACGTGACCGACAAGAAATTCCCCGGCAATCCCACTCGATCATATCGCAGCAGCGCACCGCTCAAGGTCATAGGCGAGGTCACACATTGGACCAGGTTGACGCCCGAAGCGCTACAAATGTGGAGACAACGACTGATCGCCCTGCGCTCCGATCAACGAGGCGAAATCATCAACTGATGCGCTGCACTGCGCATCTCACGATCATTGCGCGCTCAAATCGCCGAAAGGAGAGTTGAATGTCCGTCATTAGGACGCAAGGCAGACTGACCGATATGCCGTGCCAATGCCTCGGTTGAATGACCACATCGACCTAAGGTCTTCGATTATCGTCCGTCCTTGATAAATCCTTGCGCGGTTTTACCGCCAGACCAGGCTGAACGAGGAGATCCATTTCGAGCGCCAGTCTGCCCCGCCAGTGGCGTGCGACCATATCGACGCGAGGGTGCGGCGGCTCGGTCTCCGGCCCGGCGAGAATTGCCAGCATGTCGAGGCGCGCGTGGCGGGGGAACCGACCGCGTCAGACGTGGTGCGGATCTGCCTCGCCTATGCACATGAGCGATGTGAATCGAGATCGCGGCATGACGGCTGAACCTGACGTCGCCACGCTGCCGTCGCACATCGAAGAGGCGCTGGCGGCGATTGCCTTGACGCAGGGGCGGCACGAACGCGCAGCGCGGCCGATCCAACGCCCGGTCGAGCGTGCCACGCGCAGGTTCGCGCGCCCGGGAATGGTGGTGGCATTGCTTGCAATTTCGGGCGTATGGATGCTGCGCCGAAACGGGAAGCGGCATTATGGCCCGATGGCGCGTTCGGCTTCACGCGCGAGCCTTATCAGGTTGAAGAGAGACGGTGCCGCGAGTCTTGGCCGGACGTCGATGATGCACAGGGCTCCGAGGGCATAGCCTGCTCCATCAAGAAGAGGGACTCCGGCGTAGAAACGCACGTACGGAGGACCCACCACGAAAATATTTTGCGAAAATCGCCTGTCATGTGTCGTGTCGATCGCTACGACGGGCTCACCCGGACGTTTGACCGCATGGAGACAAAGAGCATCCTCGCGCGGCACCTCCGTGAGAGCGGTACCCACGCGTGCCGCAAACAACTCTCTTCGGCGATCTATGATCGAGATCAGGGCTATGGGAACATTATAATCGCGGGCGGCCGCTTCTACTATGTGTTGAAGTCTGGGGTTTTTGGCGCGCTTGGCGATCCCCGTTCGATCAACTGCTTCTTGCCGCCGCTCCTCAAACGGCGTCCCTGACGAGGCCAGATGGGACTTCCCGCTACGGTCACGGCCAGCAGGCTTGCTCATTCCGGCGCAACGTTCGGGTTGGTCCTTCGTTGCGCCGGACCAATTCGACCAAGGAGGCCTGAAACCCGCCACGGCCGGGTCTCGGTGAGCAGCCGACCCAGGGTCGGGACTCACTGATCATAGCCAGAACATGATGGTGGCAGCGAGCGCGATGGCTGAGAAGCGCCCAACTAGGGCGCGGCGATCAAGACCAATCGATACATTCAGTATTACTTTGCCGATGTCTTGGGGAAATAACTGGCTTTAAGCGTCTGCCAGCGCCACATCCTGGTCGTCCGACGCCTCGGCCTCGGCCTGGCCCTCGCTCACCCATTCGATCCCTGCCACCCGCGCCATGACGCGCAGCAGGTCGGTCTGCTCTACCGGCTTGCTCACGAAACCGTTGGCGCCGACGGCCAGGCATTGGACGATCGAATCTTCGGCGATGTTGGCGGAGACGATGATTACGGGCACCTGCTTCAGCGGCTCGATCAGGCGGATCGTGCGCGTTGCTTCATAGCCGTCCATCGCCGGCATCTTGAGGTCCATCAAGATCAGATCGGGCTTGTCCTGCTGCGCGCTCTGCAGCGCTTCCAACCCGTTAGCTGCCTCGCGGCAATCGAAGCCGAGCTGGCCTAGCATGGCGCGGAGCAAGGTGCGATTCTCCTCGACGTCGTCGACCACCAGCACGCTGCGACGCGCGCCGGCATAGCCGGTCACCTGGCTGACATCGATCGCCTCTTCGCGGTCGCCAAGCTCGACCACGGGCACGCGGATCTCGAACCAGAAGCTGCTGCCCTGGCCGACACGGCTCTGCAGCTGGATGTCGGACCCCATCAGGCGTACCAGCTGGCGGCTGATCGGCAAGCCAAGCCCGGTGCCGGCCTCCCGCCGCTCGACCGACCCTGCTTGCTCGAACGGGCGGAAGATGGACTCCATTTCCTCGGGCGACAAACCAGGTCCGCCATCCTGCACCTCGAAGCGCAAGAGAGCGTCGTCCTTGCCTGCCTCGAGCAACGACACGATCAGCGCGACGCGGCCTTCGGGCGTGAATTTCACCGCATTGCCGAACAGGTTAAGCAAAACCTGCCGCAGCTTCTTCTCGTCCACCTCGATCGCCTGCGGGACCTCGTCGGGAATGGTGCAGGTCAATGCCAGCGCCTTCTGCTCGGCGGGAACGCGCACCATTTCATGCACCGCGCGGACGAGCGCGCGGACGTCGCACGGCTCCGGGTGCAGTTCCATGCGGCCCGCTTCGATCTTCGACAAATCGAGAATGTCGGTAATGAGCGAGAGCAGGTGATTGCCGCTGCGCTGGATGACGCGCGCGGCATTGAGATGTTTCTCCTCCAGCTTGGCCTTCTGCAACAGTTGGGCATAGCCGAGGACCGCATTGAGCGGCGTGCGCAGCTCATGACTCATATTGGTGAGGAAGTCGGATTTGGCCTGGTTCGCCTTCTGCGCGGCGTTGGCGGCTTGTTCGAGCGCCTCGCGCGTCTGTGCCTCGAGCGCTTCGCGCTCGCGCGCCTCGTCCTTGATGCGCCGATAGCGGTGCAATGCGTAGAGGAACAGCGCCGCGCCCAGCAGGCCAAGGATCGCCAGATACAATTGCGCCGGCGCGAGCAGGGAGCGCACTATCCGGATGCGCTTCACCGCGAAATGATAATCAGCCGGCTGCGCGAAGGTGCCGGTCATGAATTCTATCGAGATGACGTCGTCGAGCTGAACGCGGCTAAGTTCGGGCGGCAACGCATGCTGGCTCAGCCACCATCCGGCGACGCTGAAATCCTTGGGAGAGAGGACGATCAGGTTGCGGCCGGGAACGAGGGAGAATTCGGCCATGTTAATCTTGGCCGTGCTCCGATCGCTCTGCTTGCTGTAGCGCGGATCCTCATTCTTGAGGTGGAAACGCACCGTTGTTGGCGGCCCCTGGTAATCGACGACCACCTCGATCGATTCGAAGTTGGTGAGGTCCCTACCGCGCGTGGCGCCAAATCCGTCCAGGCCGATTTCATATCCGCAAAAGAGGTTCTGGGCCCCCGCGCGAAGCGAACAGGTCCAGCTCATCGGCTCCTTGGACTCGGTTGTCGATTTGCCAGCGGTGACCTGGTCTGTGTAGCCGCTGAAGACGAACCCGCTCAGATCGCCGCCTGCCTCGGCGAGGATGTCTTTCCCGAATAGCCGATGCTGGAACAAAAGGATGGTGCCCGTCAGGGCCACGAAAGCCAGCAGGCAGAGCTCGGCCCAATTCCTACGCCAGCCCGAAACCCTCCGCTTTTCTCCGCCGTTCCGCTCTGTTTCCGCCAGCATTGCCCCACCCGCTTAATACCAGGCCGGAATTCTAGCCTCTCACCGTGAACAAATACTTTCGGTTCGCATGTCTACACGATCATCCGGTCGAATAGACATAGATTAGCTTCCTGTGTTTTTTGCGTGGCGTCGGGGAACGCGCTCAATGAATCGTAAAGAATGGAGCAGATAGGAATAGCCGTTCCAGGTCGGATGTGTGGGAGTGGGGTAAGGCGTGCAAATTATCTATATTGACGACGACGCGACCAATCGGGCGCTTCTTCGGGACATGCTGGCGTTCGAGGATATCGCCATGGCGGAGGCCGGCGACGCGCGCACCGGCCTGAAGATGATCGACGAAAGCGATTACGACCTGATCTTCATGGATTTGCGCATGCCCGACATGAACGGTCTCACCGCGATTCGTCAGCTGCGCGCAGGTGGCGCCCGGCATATGAGCGTTCCGATCATCGTCGTCACCGCTGACCCCAGCGAGGGCGTCCGATCCATGTGCCGCAGCGCGGGCGCCACCGACTTTCTCGATAAGCCGATTTCGATGGACAAGTTGTTCGAGATGGTGGGCTCTTACCGCAAGCGCCACGTCCCAGTGCGTTGAGGAGGACATCGCAGGGCGTCGAAAAGGGGCGCGCGCGAGTCTCCAAATCACGATGGCAAGGCGGCGCTGCTGCTGAGTTTCCGCACCGCAAACAGCCCCTTTTCCGCACCGGGCGCACTGTCGATACAGATGCACGGTTACGGCGGTTACATTATTATCCGAGCCATGAAACAGAATTGGCTGCTATTCACCTATACTCGCTCTACAGTCCACCTAAGCTGACGCGCTAGCGGGAAAGCGAGCCACAGCGCTGCCCCAAGGCATCGCTTAGCGTGCCCAAGCTGGCGCTTATGGTGGCGGGACGCACTCGTATGCCGATGCTGCCTTGGGGGTCTTCTAACGCGGCCGTCAACGAGGTGGCGCAGCCGCGATCCGCATTTCGCAGATCACACCCCCCGGTTCGAAGCGGACGTTGACCGGCGATCCGATCTGCCCGGCAACGGTTTGCTCGATGAGGCGCATGCCGAAACCCACCTTGCGCGGCGCCACCGGTGCGGGGCCGCCCTTCTCCTCCCACCGAACCAGGACATGCTTGCCATCGCTCTCCCGCTTCCAGCTAATCTCGGCCCGCCCCTCCGGAACCGAAAGCGCGCCATGCTTAAGGGCGTTGGTGCAAAGCTCGTGCACTGCCAGTGCAAATCCGGTCACATGCTGCGATCCTATCGTGGCCTTCGGGCCGTCGGCTGCCACCCGGCGATCCACGCCCAAGGCACGCGCCACTTCCACCACAAGTTCGCATATGTCCGCCTGCTCCCAGGACTCCTCGCGCAGAAGCCGGTTCGCCTCGGCAAGTGCGACCAGTCGATTCTCGAACTTCCTGCGCTGCTCTTCCGGCGCATCGAGGAAGCTGGTCCTCGCAAGCGACTGCACGACCGCCAGTAGATTTTTCACTCGGTGCTCCAGCTCGCGCGCCAGGATGTTCTTCTGCTCCTCCAGCTCGATTTGATTCGTGATGTCGGTGTTCTGCTTGACGATGATCGGACCTGCGGGCTCCACGCCCTGCCTGCAACGCCACACCGCCAGTACCCAGATGAAGCGCCCGTCCTTGGTCGTGTGGCGGAGACGCCCCGCCCATTCACCGCCGGCACCCAGCTTCGCCTCGATGGTCGCCAGACTTTCGGGCAAGACGGAGCGAAGCAGTTCGTGAGAAAGTCGGCCCTGAGCCTCTTCGGCAGAGTAGCCGAACAATTCCTCGCACCCGTGGGTCCAGTGGAGGATCTCACCGCCTGGGCGACAAACGAACACCGGAAGGTGATCAAGGATGTCTCGCAAGGTCTCCTTCATGAGGCGGTCCCGTCCGGATGCGAGATGCGCCGATGGCCTTGCCGAAGCTGTGACCACCCCGCAGATGCTTCCGCCGCGTAGCCCAAATAAATCATCCGCGGTGTAGCCCAGCCGACATCGCCGTGCGTTGGGCGGAGTAGAATGACGGCTGCGCTGAAACGGCAACATTTGCGCGTCAAAGAGAGATTCAGCGCGACGCTCGTGAGCCAGCAGATTCTGAAGGAGTTTGGCCATGGCCGGCACGAATGCCTACGAGAAGCCGCTTTCCGTCGAAGTCGTCGATGGCGAGGTGGTGCTCCGATCGAGCGAGGGGCCGCTCAGCGCGTCACTGACCGCCGAGGCCGCGGCCAAGACGGCGCAGGATCTGGCCGAAGCCGCCAAGACGGCCCTCGCCCATCAGGCGTCGCAGGAAGCAATCTCGCGCGACTGAATGTCGTGGCGCGCGAACGCCAGCGACTCCCGGCAGCTGCACGCGGACTGGGCAAGACGCTGCGGCTCGAGGATCTCGATGCCTCCGCCTCTCCCGCTGCGGATCTGTCCGGTCCGCTGGAACACAGAAACCGCTGCGGCGACAGTGGTGCGCTGGACCCCCAGCAGCTGCGCAAGCGCCACCTGAGTGATCGGCAGCTTCGGCGAGCCGAACTTGTCGGCGGCATCAAGGAGCGTCCGGGCTAGCCGATTTTCGACGCTGTGAAGCGCGTTGCACGCCACATATTGCCGAGCCTCGACCATCAGGCTTTCCACATATTTGTGCATGGCGGTGCGCAGCGAGCTGCTGCTGTCATAGAGAGCGCGATAGTTCGCGGCAGAGGTCTGCCACAACGTACCGCCGAATTGGACGGTCGCCTTCGAATATACCTGACGGCTGCCGCACGCCTCGAACACGCCGACCGCTCCTTCTTTGCCGAGCAGCGCGACGTTCACGCTCTCCCCGGCAACGGTCTCGACACCCAGCACGACCACCGCAGTCGTCGGGAACTGCACCTGCTCGACCTGTTCACCGGGCTGGTGCAGCGTCACGCCACGATCGAGCTCGACAGGCGAGAATCGGTCGCGGTAGGCTGCCCAGTGATCGGGCTCGATGCTCGCGATCAACGCGTTACGTCTTGGCATTGCAACCCTGTTTCTCGCTAACCCGGCCGATACGCTGTAGCGGGGCTAACGGCCCGATGCTGTAGTGTAGCCGACAATGTTGGCAGGCGAACGCAGCACGGCCGACCCGAGCCGGATGAAGGCCTACCATTGGCGCGAGGACGATGTTCCGCTAACCTGGCCTCAGGGCCGTTGCCTGGAAAGCAGCTGGCGTCGCACATCGCGACGGCAACGAAGGTGGCCGCCTGCAAGTGCCGGTCTTGAGAAGGAAGATTTGCTGCATCCCGCGTGGGCGCTCTGCAGCCGAGGCGTAGATTTTGGAGATAGTCGAGACCGGCAGGCGGGGGGTTAAATGGCCGGCCTCGACTCTAAAGCTAGGGACAGGCTCTCCTTCGCAGCGAACAACACGATGCAGGATAGATGTCCGTCGATACTGATACGCAACCGGTACTGCCGCCTTTAACGAAGGCACACGCCTCAAGTTCGCGTTCGTGCAGGTCAATTTTCCCCAACCTGGTGCCAAGCGCGTCGGCAGTTCACATTCCACTGGATGCCCTGGTGGTCGGTCGGCCATAGCGGCACCATTCGCATCCGCAGCCGCGGAATCCGAACGGCGTCGGTGCACGCGAGCGGGATGAATCTCCCCATTTCGGTCATAAGGGGCGATCCCGCTGATCCTGAAAGCCGCCCTTTGTTCTAGAACAACGCGGCGACGATAGTCAGCGAATTGTCGACGAGACGACGTCCAACCGATCGTGCCGCAACTTCCTCGCGATCGATCTCGATCGAATCCGCAAGCCAGCGTTGCTGATGATCGCGCACCTCAGCGGTCAGGTCCTCCGACTCGAACAGGATATTGTTCTCAAAATTGAGGTCGAGGCTGCGCCGATCCATGTTTGAAGACCCAACGAGCGCCAATGCGTCGTCAACGACCAATGTCTTCGCATGCAGCAGGCCGGAGCGATATTCGAAAATCCGCACCCCAGCCGCAGCGAGAACGGGATAATAAGCGCGGCTGATTGCACCGACGATCCGGCTATCATTGCGATGTGGAAAGACGATATCGACCGTAACGCCGCGCCGCGCGGTCGCGACGATAGCGCTAAGGAGCGGGGGATCCGGCGCGAAATAGGGGTTGGTGATCGTTACCCGCTCCCGCGCGGCAGCGAGGACTGAGACGAAAATGTCGGTCATGGCAAGGTGTGGCGATAGCGGTCCCGTACCGGCGGCGATCGCGGGAAAGCCATCCCGCGAAACCGGCAATTTTTCGGCCGCAAGCACCGGTGCCATCTCCTCGCCCGTTTCGGCCATCCACGCGGATGCGAATATGAGCTGCGCCTGGCGCGCGATTGGCCCCTCATAGCGAATGAAGATATCCACCCACGGCGCGAACTTGCGCTTGGGCAGAAACGCCGGGTCTGCGCAATTCTGGCTGCCGCAATAGGTGAGCCGCCCGTCGATCACGACGATCTTGCGGTGGTTGCGCAGGTCTGTGCGGTGCCCAGCGAGCGGCCCCAGCCCCAGGGGCACCTTGAGGGATGCGCACAGGCGAGCGCCAGCAAGCTCCATTCTACGCCATTTTTCGGATCGAATCAGTGCGCGCGAGCCGATCGCGTCGGCAACGATACGGCAGACCACGCCGCGTTCCGCCGCTCGGCAAACCGCGTCCACGACCTTGGAGCCGTTGCCATCGGCAAGCCAAATGTAGAAGGACAGGTGAACCGAGTGCTGGGCGTTGTCGATGTCGGTCACCAGCATGTCGATCGCGGCGTCTGAATTAAGCGCTACCTGCGCGATATTGCCGGCGACGGCCGGCCACCGGCTGGATGCCTCGCAGGTCCGGAAGGCGTTCTCGGCAAGTCCGTCCGCGGGCGGCCCCGAGGGTGGTGCAAAGGGCAGGAGCGCTTGGTAGGCATTGCGGGCGCGCCTCCGAAATCCGCTGGAAATCCAAGGCTCCCCGAAGAGCAGGTACAGGATCGTTCCAACACCGGGCAGAGCGATAAGCAGCAGGAGCCACGCGGCCCGAGCGTAAGGCTCACGCGCCTGCAGCAAAATTGCGCGAAGGATTATCGCGAGATGCACGGCGATCCCGAGGATGAGGATTGCGAGCCGGATGTCGGGCAAGATCAGCCTCCACAGATGGTCCCTCTAGCCGAGACTTGCACGGTTCACCCCCCCATCATAACCGAACCCATTGCGACAATGCACGCCCGTGGTGCTAGGTCAGGGTTTCGCCTTGACCCCGAAAACGCATTGGGCGCAGCGCTGCGTGAGGCGCGGTACGATATTGCGCGCTTACTGCCGGAGGAGCGCGGGAACGCAGCCGATATGGATCGGCCGGACATGCGATCGACCGGATCTGCGTTTGGCCTGGGACGATATCAACGCTACCGCAACTCCAGGCGAGGCGATGGGCGGGAAATTGGCGTGAAGCGTAGCCGATCGAGAGGAATGAAGGCGCTGAGCGCATCCTTCGCGCTGCTTGCCCTTGGCTTGCCAAAAAGCGCGCATGCGGGAACGGTGGCGCTCACCTTCGACGATCTGCCCGGCCTGACCATCCTCAATGATCAGGCTTATGTCGATTACCTGAACGAGGCCCTGCTGCGAAAGCTGCGGCACCACCATTTCCCGGCGATCGGCTTCGTCAACGAAGGCAAGCTCGACGAGCTGATCCGGCAGAGGCAGGTCGCGAACCTGAAACGATGGCTGGATGCGGGAATGGACCTGGGCAATCATACTTTTTCGCACGAGTCACCGAACGATATAGGTGCGCGCGCCTATGAGGCGGACATTGTCCGCGGAGAGCCGGTGACCAGGGCGCTGCTCAAAGAGCATGGCAAGGACCTGCGCTGGTTCCGCCATCCCTATCTCGAGACTGGCTCGCCGGCGCCCGTCAGGCAGGAGATCGACGGATGGCTAAAGGAGCATGGCTATCACGTCGCGCCGGTAACGATCGACGCGGACGATTGGGAATTCGCTGAGCCTTATGACGATGCGATCGCCCGCCATGATCGGGCGCGACAGCGAGCGATCCGCACCGAATACCTGGATTATACCGCGATGCGCATCCGCTGGTCGCTGGCCAGCGCCCGCGTGCTGTTCGGGCGCGACATCGCGCATGTTATGCTTTTGCATGACACGCGGTTGAATGCGGACATGCTGGATGATCTCGCCAAGATCCTTCGCCGCCTCGATTTGCGGCCCGTCACTCTGGAACAGGCCATGCGTGATCCAGCGTACAGATCGACGGATACCTATGCCGGCAAAGACGGGTTGAACTGGCTGGAACGCTGGGCGCTCACGATGCACAAGGACCTGCCCTCTGCCGGCGACGTCGATCCGCCCAAGGCAATCCAACTGCAATATGACAAAGTGGACAACGATCGGCGCTAGCGAAGGCGGCTTCACGAGCCAACGCACCCGTACGGCCCTGCCCCAAGCTTCTCGCAGTCGAGGCTCGAACGGTTAATCCCGCAGCCAGTGGCGAGAGCGAGCGATACGCGTTGCAGGATCAAGCCAGCTGGGCTGAGGAAGTGCGCGCGCGCCATAAACCAGCGCCTGGACCACTTCGCTATAGGGGACGCCCTTGAGTTGCCCGGTGCGGCCAGACTCCCTGCCGATCCGGGTTGATCCAGACATATCGATCGCACCGTCGGGCTGCAGCCGCGCCAGTTCGGGCGGGACCGCGCTACGCACCATCCGTCGCAGAGCCGCGCGGATCGTCGCATCGTCGCAAACGGGCAAATAGCGCAGTGCCATGAGCACACCGACCATTTGGTAACCGGCATCGAACCCGTCGCGTTCCGGATTGGTGCCGTCGGCGCGCTGCAGCTGGAGTCCTTCCAAGGCCCAGGCGCGCGCGCGAGCCGCGAAGCGCGCCTCACCTGTCACGGCAGCGGCTTGGCCAAAGGCAGCGGCGAGGATGTATCGGCGATGCGTGAAGGGGTGATTTCCCGGGACGCCGCGTGCCTCGGCGGCTGGACTCATCAGCCAGTGCGCGGCCCGTCCAAGTGCAGTGCGGCGGGCCATCCCGGTTTCGCTATCGAGCAGGCAGGCTCGGGCGAGCGCCTCGACGAAGAAGGATGTCGAATGGAACGGATCTCGGCTGCCGAAATCCCCATCTTCCGTCTGGTGGGCGAGCCCCCAATCGAGCTGCCGCCAGCCGATCGCACGCCAGTCGGGCTGCGCATCAGCAATGCCGCGGACGATCCACTCCGCGCCTTGGCGTTGTTCCTCGATCCATTTGTAGCCATCCTGGTTGGCGCCCGCCGCCCCATCGGGTGAAAATGCATCGCCCACTCTCAACCGATAAAGTGATCGGACCAGCAGAGGGGTCCGGATCAGGTCCGCCAGCGGCAACGCGGGCTCGGCCGGGTCGAAAAGTGTTGTTGCGCCCAAGCGCCTGGACAATGCTCCAAGGAGCGTCAGTCCCGCCGCTCCGCTCATAAAATCGCGCCGGAGGTGGGTCATGCGCGCATCTCCCCAAGCATAGCTGTGGCGCTCAGAGCAGCCCGAGATCCTTTGGCTGCACTGACGGAAAGACTCTGGCAATCTGAGGTGGGCTGAAGCTGTAGAGGCGCTGGGTCAGGCCGCCAATCAGCGCGCGATAGTCGGTCAGGACGGGATAATCGCGATTCTGGTTGAGCGTCTCGGCCGCGAGCCTGACCTGCTCGCCGGCAACGCGTCCGCCGCGCACCTGTCCGCCCAACACCCAATAGGCGCTGCCATGACCATGATCCGTGCCACGATCGCCATTCTCGCGGAAGGTGCGACCGAATTCGGAGATCACCACGATCGTCGTATCGTTCCATGCCTCCGGCCCAAGTTCTTCTGACAGCGCCGCCAGGCCGCGTCCGAGCTCGCCCAGCCGGTCCGCCAGATAACCCGTAGCCCCGCCCTGATTGACGTGCGTGTCCCAGCCGCCGACATCGACGAAGGCCAAATTATAGTCGCTGCGCATCAGCCGGCCGATGCGGCGTGCGGCAAGCTCGAATCCCTTGGGTGAAGTGGCGCCGCGATTGGCAGCAGTCATCTCTGTCGCCAGTTCGCGATAGACCTGGTCGCGAACCTGAAATCCTTCATTGACCGAGGCCGCGAGCGGCTGGCCGGCATACATGGCCTGGATCAGACCGGCCTCACGGCTGTCGATGCCCGGCTTGCCGACCGAATTGAGCGCGATGTTCGGCGCGGCCCGGCCGCCACGGAAGATCAGTGGCAGCTGATCCGTGAACGCGATCGGGTGGGCGCCTGCCAGCTGTTCGTAGAGCCGGCTCATGAAGCCGGAGCCGTAATTGCGGCTCCCCTGTAGCGGTTGGCCGAGCTCGATCGTGTCCTGTGTCTCGAAATGGCTGCGCGACAGGTCGTCGGTGCCGACGAACGGAACAAAGGCGATCTGCCCTCTTGCCCAGAGCGGATAGAGGCTGTCCTTCAGCGCGGGGTGCAGGCTCCAATCCGAGTCCAGCGGCAGCGCCGCATGCGGATCGGCAGGATCGGGCCTGGCGATATGGAGCGTCGGCCGCGCCTGATAATAGAAATCGCTGCCGGTAGGAATGACGACATTGGCCGCGTCATAGGCACCGCGCAGGAACACGATCAGGAGGCGCGTGCTGGCGGATGGAACGGCCCAGGCCTTGCCTGCGAGCAGCATCGGCGCGACTGCAGCCAGTTTCAGAAGATCTCGGCGTTGCAGGGGGCTCATCGGCGCATGAACTCCGGCGAGGAGAAAAAGAGAGTATTCCATTCCTGGGGCGAAATCGCCTTGCCGAGCGCGGTTCGTGTCGCCGGGCTGAGCGTGGCATCGATCGCGCCGTAATAAAGCGCGTTCTGCGCCTGCGGGTAAGCGGGTTGATCGGAGGCGGCACCTGGCGGCCTGAACAGCCCGGCTGGACCCGAGCCGATCTGACGCGCAATCTCGAACCGTACCGCCAGTTCGCCAGGGCCGCTCCAGGGTGCCGACGCCATCGGATAGCCGTCAGGCGTCTCATGGTTGTAAAGCCCTTCGCCGAGCCGGTTGAGCCAATTTTGCATCGGCTGCGTATTGAGCACCACCTGATCGCCATAGGCCGTTCGCACTGCGGAGACGACGTAATGGACCGGGTCCTTGAAGGTTTTGCCGAGCGACGCGTCGAATTCGCGGCTGGAGAACAAAGCGCGCAACGTCGTGGCAATGTCACCATTGGAGCGCCGGAAGGCCGTGGCCATGCGGTCCACCACGGCTGCGGGCGGATCATCGCCCATGAAATAAGTGGCGAGCTGCAGCGAGATATGATGCCCCGTCGCGGGCTCGCGCGCCAATATGTCGAGCGCCTGCTCGACCTCGGCGAAGCCAGACCCCTTGATCCTGTGGCCAAGCAGGGTCTTTTCGCCGAAATCGTGCCGATTGGGATTGAACTCGAACAGGCCTTCACGAAGGTAAAGCGCCTGGAAGGCCGGCTTCAAAGCAGGCCTGTTCGGCGAGAGATTGACCCCGACACCGGTCAAGATGCGCGCCAGCTCCTGCACGTCCTTCTGGCTGTAGCCGGAGCCGACGCCTATCGTGTGCAGCTCCATCAGCTCGCGAGCATAATTCTCGTTGATGTGCCCGGCCGCATTCTGATCGTTGTCGAGATAGCGCAGCATGGCGGGATGCCTAAGCGTCGCCTCCAGCAGATCGCGGAAACGGCCAAGCGCATGGGGACGGATCGCCTGGTCCTCATAGTCACCCACCATCGCGCGGATGTCGCGTTTATATTGATGGACGTTGAAGTGATTGAACCAGAACCAGGTCAGCTGCTCCTGCAGTTGGTCAGGCGAATAGAGGTCGCGCAGCAGCGAACGCGCGGCGGCCTGGTGCGCCAGATCGTTCATCGCCTGCTGATAGGTCTGCTGGGCCACTTTCTTCTGGTCCGGGTCGGTCAGCTGGCTCGCTGCCTTGTTCTGGGCGTCCATGCGAACCACGATCGCGGCGAGCGGCTCCTGCGCAACCGGCAAGGCCCGGATCTCCGCCTCCGCGGTTTCCGGCAGCGGGTCGGTGGACGAAGGGTGCAACTGATGGTCCAACCAGCGCCTCGGCCCGATTGACGCAAGTTCGGCGGCGGCGGGCACCGAAGCGCCCCAGGTCAACCGATCCAGTAACTGCACGTCATGGGGGTCCGGTGACGGCGTGGCAGCTGGCACCACTGTCGGCGCAAGCGCAAGGCCCGCGAATGCGGACAGGGCCAGAACGCTTGATCTATTGGGCATCTGAGGAGCTTCTGACGTCGGCCACAAGAACGCCGAGAAACAGCGAGAGGACAGCAAGTGAGACTCGCATGGAAAGACTCCTTCGCGCGCGCCGTCGGCACCTTCAGTCGCCCGCTTCATAACGCGACGTGGCTGAACTCGGTCTGAAACACCAATACATGAGCAATTCAGATCGACGAAGTTCGAAACAGAATAAAATGAGCATTTACGCGGGTTTAACCCAACGTCGTATCAGTAACTCAGTTACAGGGAGCTGCGCCCCCTTGGTCGGCCACAACTCCGTTTCCAGCAATGTTGACCTCGAGGCACGTGTCTGCCGACGGCGACGGTTCGATGCCGCCCTCCTTGCCGAAATGCTCACCGGAGCCGTAGGCCGTGACAAAGCCACTGGCTCAAGCTCATCGGCCCCGTCACCGCGCTCCCGATCGCCACACACGCGAAGAGCAACTGGAGCATATCGCCCATTGCCGCGGGCGCAGAATTGCGGGCGATCGTCACCGCTGCGGAACTCCTCCGGAACGAGCATCCCTACGTGGCTGCCTGGCCGGATGTGTAGTCAGCTTGATGAGGCGGCGCGGCTTAAGTGCCGCATTCGCATCGATTGACTTGATGGGATAAGCTCCGCTTGCGGCCCCGACGAGTCGCATGGCCAGGAGCAGTTCAAATGAACGTGATCGAGCCTACCACGCCAGAATCGCAACTTAAGTGGCGCAAGCTGCCCAAATCTCGGCTCCCCGTCTCCGCGCCAACCCGCGATACGGCGGTGATGCGGGTACGTGACCTTGCGGCGATGGTCAGGATCCTGTCCGAGCAGGGCCTGTTGGATGCGCTCGAAACCGAGCTATTGGCGCAGGGCTGCAGCAGCTTCCGCATTGATGCGAAACCGATGCGGATCACGAGCGCTTTCCTGCGCCGTAAGCTTCAGGATGGGACCTTGCCGATCGACACACCTGGACTGTTCGCAATCTGCGGTTCTCTGAGCGACCCAGGAGCCGCAGCAGGTGAAGCGGGTGGCGCTGAAAATGCGATCCCACCGGCGGAAAAAGCGAAGGAAGGTGAGGAGGCCGGTCAAGTGATACCTGCGGGCCAATCGCAAGGCAGCAAAGACAAGCCCCAGTGAGGCGCTTCAGACAGCGTTTCGGCGGTTATCGGTAATCTGTAACTGCAAGGCGGCTTCGCTGGGATGATCGACGAGCGTCAACTTCGGCTCGCGATGCTGTACGCCGTTTTGGCCGCATTCTTGCTCTTTGAGGCGTTCAGCCGCGACCCGGTGAGCTATTGGCGCCTGGCGCTCGGTGTTGTCGGGCTCGGCTTTGCCGCCGATGTCCTGCGGCGCCATCTCAAACGGTAGGCCATCATAAGCGTATCCAAGTTTATTCGCGGCGGCACGGACCTTATTCGATGCGAAAGGCATCTTGCAGCATTGCCGGGACTTTCAGGCTCATCGGCAACTGAGAGACAGCGCGCTCCCGCCATGTCGGGGTCGCCATGCCAAGATACCATTTCAACGTCAGAGACGGTCAGAACTACCCCGACTTGCAGGGTTCGGAATTGGCGGACATTTCCGCCGCCCGGATCGAAGCGGTAAAGTTTGCCGGTCAGCTGCTCAGTGATGGAGCGGAGCGCTTCTGGAGTGGTGACGAGTGGGTAATGACCGTGACGAACGATCGCGGCCTGACCCTCTTCACGCTCACGTTTCTGGCCACGCTCTCGCCCGCGTTCGGGCTCTAAGGGTTGGGACGCTATGTCCGGGTCCTTCTGCATGTTCTCAGGCGCTCATGGTGCGCGTAATTCAATTGCGTTATTATACATTGCTCACCCACATAATGCGGTGAGGCGATGCAGCCGGTTGCGGGCTAATCTATTGCGCCGGCTATGAGTATGCTTTCCTTCCTCGGCTTTGGCGGGATCATGGCTTTTAGCGCAGTAGGCGCATTTTTAATAATCGAGCGGGACGAGCGGGGGAAGGTTGCGATCCTACCGGCGCTGGCGATGCTGGCCGGAGGCCTTTGTATCGCGGGCTACTATGCCCTGGCGACAATCTAGCCGCTTTGGCCGGGCCCTATTGCTCGAAAAAGGCGGCCTGCGCTCCAAGTCGATCCGGCGGGCCTTGACTCTTTGAGAACGAAAGAAGAACAAACATCGCCTCGTTGGGAGGCGCTTATGAGTGAGTCGCAAATCGACCCGACCTTCAAGGCTTGGCAGGATAGCAATCCTAGCTGGACCGAAATTGCTGATTATTCGGGCGGTGACGTGCTTCTTCAACTCGATGACGTCGGGATGGCTTATGGCGCGCGCCGTGAAAACGGCAGTTGGGTCCAGTTCTTGGATGGCGTTGCGCTGCGGCTGTGCGGTCCCGAGACAGAAGCCGACGAAGGCGATGCGATCGGCCATTACGTCACGCCGCGCGAACCCGTTCGGTTCTGCGTCGTTCCCGACGACATCGCGATTCACTTCATGGCGCACTGAGCGCCCGAACGAGGATAGAACAATGAAACCTGACGAGCGGCTGATCGCGGCCGCGCGAGCGATTTATGATGTCCTTTTCACGGCGGCGCCCGTCTCCTTCGACGAGGCCCTACGTCGTGGGTCGGTAATGTCGCGACGGGCGATCGATGCTGCCGAGCGGGCGCGGGACTGCTTGGCTGCCGGCGTGAGGCCCTGATCCCATGAACGCGGCATCATCAGCCCAGCAGCTTTGGTTGGATGTAGACCGGCCCATCCACGTCGCGCCTCGACGGGAGTCCGTCCGGCTGAAGCGTGACCCTACGCCCACGGCAGCTATTCAAATGGAGATGCGGATGATCGTCCTGCCGCCCGCACCCTTCGTGCCGGTGTTGCCTCCTCAATTGAAGGCGTCACCGCGCCCTCCGGTCGAAGTGGCGTCCAAACGGTTCGGCGCCTGGCTCCTGGAGCAAGTGAAGCGCCCGGGCTCGCTGGGGGATCTGGCCAAGGCGGCCAAGTCCGACCGGCTGTTCCCGAAGAATGGATCGGCCAATGACGCTCGCAGGCGGTTCGGTGAGGCTGGCGCGGATGGAGACGCTTTTGCGGCGCTCGATGATGCCGAGCGTGAATTTGATCGACAGATGCGATGAGGCGGTTCGATCTGCGCGACATCGCGACCCACATCCACGTCATTTTGACCTGCTTGCCGAAGGCAGATCGAAGTGCAGGAGGGTGGCGTGGCGAGCAGGCAGTGAAGTCGGCCACCAGCCAGATCATGGAAATATTGGCGGGGGCGGTAGTCCTCCAACCCGACGAGGTGGTAGTCAGTCGCGGAAGCGAAAATCACCCGGTAGCATATGGACCAGGCCAGTTCGGCGTCACCGAGCCGTGGCCTTTCGAGCCGGGGTGGCGGCCGCCCGTGATGCCGAAGCCGCCCACCCGTGGCAACGCAAGCTGATCGCACCCACACGGGGCAGCGCATCGACACGCTGATGCAATGTGCCCTCTTCCGACGAACGCTCCGCATCTCGTGTCGGAAGTGTCCGCACGTTCGGCTTTGGGATTCGGTGCCGATCTGGTGGCTATTCGAAAAGAAAGGCTGGTGCGGCTTCATGCGCGAGGTACCGCGCCGACTCTGTTGCGGTCACTGTTGGGCCGAGCGCTATCAGCGGG
>Ga0207702_10001010_pt1 | contig 28892 bp, 27 predicted proteins | sample KBSCornC62_FD_184302 | JGI IMG/M metagenome (GOLD analysis project Ga0207702, IMG submission 184302) | Corn rhizosphere microbial communities from Kellogg Biological Station, Michigan, USA - KBS Corn C6-2 (SPAdes) (version 2) | ecosystem: Host-associated > Plants > Roots > Rhizosphere > Soil ... | reverse complement strand
TGGCCGTGGACACGAAGATCCGCGCGCTCAGCCACGACAAGCACACGCTGGACGATTTCGCGAAAGACTTCTTCGGCAAGGACGACGGCAGCTACGTCACCCGGACCTACAGCTTCGACGACGTCGTGGCCGGACTGAACGCGGTGCAGCCCTGGGACTGGGCGAAGTTCCTGCACGGCTGGCTGGACGGCGTGGGCAACGAGGTGCCGCTGCTGTCCGGCATCGAGCAGAGCGGCTGGAAGCTGGTCTACACCGACACGCCTTCGCGCTACCAGAACGCCGTAGAGAACGTCGGTCCCGAGGAACTGGGGCCGTCAGGTGTCGACGAGACGTTCTCGGTGGGCCTGTTCATCAACCACGACGGCCACGTCATGGACGTGCTGTGGCAAGGGCCGGCCTTCAAGGCCGGACTCGCGCCGGGCATGAAACTGCAGGCGGTCGATGGCCACGCGTATTCCCCGCGCACCCTGCGCGACGCGATCGTGCGCGCGCAGAAGGACAGGCAGCCGATCCGGATCCAGGCGGAGATCGATGGCGTCAGCCGCACGTATGCGGTGCGCTACGACGGCGGGTTGAAGTATCCGCACCTGGTGCGTGTGCCCGGCACGCCGGATTACCTGGGCGAGATCCTCGCGCCGAAGCGGTGAGCCAGCGCCTTTCTCCTCTCTCCTGCTTGCGGGAGAGGGGTTGGGGGAGAGGGGCTTTATCTCTCACAAGTTTCAAAGCGGTTTCGGACGCCTGTCGGCGCCCGAGTTACTTTTCTCTTGCGTGGCCAAGAGAAAAGTAACCAAAAGAGAAGGCCACCCCGATGCGGCGCTCTCCGGGCATCCTGCCCTCCGAGTCCGTGAGGCGTGGCCGGGCTTTTCGAGCGGGCTCCTGCCCGCGCGAAAAGGCGAGCCCATCCCTGGGCTCGCCCGCTGCGCGGCCTGATCGTCCACGCCTCACCGCCGCATAGGGGCCCCAAGAGCAGCGCGCTCCTGCGCGCAGAAGCAACGGCCAGAGCAAAACCAAAGCGAAGCGCCGCGCCGCGGGACTTTCCCTCAACCATCGAACACGGCGCGGTATGGCCGCACCGTGTATCGCGTAGGCGAGTGTGGCTCCAAAAACCTCGAAACGGCCGGCTTGTAATCCCGGCGGGTTGAACCAGGCCATTTCTCTTGGTTACTTCTCTTGACTCCGGGCATCCTGCCCTCCGCCCTTCGGGTCAGCTTCGCTGTTCGCCACCGCTCCTGCGGTGGCGTGGGCCAGCAAAGAGAAGTGACTCGGGCGCCGACAGGCGTCCGAAACCGCTCTGTCGCTTGATGGGGCCGATCACACTTTCCCAAGCCACAAGGCGTCAATGCCAAACGTTGACGAACCCCGTGATGATGATCGCGTTCGTGAAATCGATCAGGAACGCGCCCACCACCGGCGCCACCAGGAACGCGCGCGGCGCGGGCCCGTAGCGTTCGGTGAGCGAACTCATGCAGGCCACGGCGTTCGCGGTGGTGCCCAGCATGAAGCCGGTGAAGCCGCTGGCCATCACGGCGGCGTCGTAGTCGCGCCCCATCAGTTGCAGCAGCGGCCAGCAGCAGAACGCCAGCACCAGGATCGACTGCACCGCCAGGTTCGCCAGCAGCGGCAGCGCCAGGCCGGCCAGGTCCCACAGGTGAAGGTTCATCAGCGCCACCACGAGGAACAGCGAAAGCGCGGTGTTGCCGATCAGTTCCATCGCGCGCGTCGACAGTCCGAACCAGCCCAGGCGGTCGTCGATGTTGCGGATGATCGCGCCGACCAGCATCGCGCCGATGTAGCTCGGCAGGGTCACGCCCAGCCGGCCCAGGCCATCGCCGATCCAGGCGCCGATGCCCATCGCCAGCAGCATGTACACCAGGCTCTTGAGCCCGCCGTAGGCCGGATCGGCGGTGCGTTGCTCGGGTGCCGTCGCCGCCATCGGTGCGGAGGTGTCCGCGCTTGCGGTTGTGGCAGCCGGGCGCAGGCCATGGCGCTCGATCAGCATCGCCGCGATCGGCGAGCCGAAAATGGAACCCAGGACGATGCCGGCCATCGCGTTGGCAAGAGCCACGCTTTGCGCGCCGTGCACGCCGACCTTCTCGAACAGCGGCGCGAAGGCCATCCCGGTGGCGGGGCCGCCCGCGAGCGTGACCGAGCCGGTGACCACGCCGAACAGCGGCGGCAAGCCGAAGGCCCTGGCCATGCCGATGCCCAGCAGGTTCTGCACCACCGCCAGCACGCTGGCCAAGGCGAGGAAGAGCAGGATCTGGCGGCCGCCGACCTTGAGCAGGGTCGCGCTGGCGTTGAAGCCGATGCCGGTGAAGAACGCGATCATCAGCGGCTGCTGCCACGCGGTATCGAAGCGTATCGGCGTGACGTCCCAGTGCCGGCACGCGAGCATGAGCAGCGCCACCAGCAGGCCGCCGATCACCGGCGCGGGAATGCTGAAGCGCATCAGCAGCGGCACGCGCCGCCGGATCGCATAGCCGACCAGCAGGAACAGCCCGCCGCAGGCCAGCGTCTGGATCGAGTCGAGTATCAGCACGCGCAGTGGTCCCGGGCGACGGCGGGCGTCCCTGCACTATGCCGGATGTTCACCCCGGGAAACACGCGATGAGGTTGTCCACGATGGCCTCGACGCCCGTGCTGACCGGATCCTGGCAGGGCAGTCCGAACAGCGCGCCGACCCGTGCGCAGGCCGCCTGCGCTTCGTCTTGCGGCATCTTCGAGGTGTTCAGCGCGATGCCGACGGGCCGCACCGCGGGATTGGTCAGGCGTGCGGCGGCCAGGTTGGCCTCCATGCAGGCCACCAGTTCGGGGATCGGGTAATGCGGCAAGCCGCGCATGTGCTGCCGCGTCGGTTCGTGGCAGAGCACCAGCGCATCGGGCTGCGAGCCATGCAGCAGTCCCAGCGACACGCCGGCGTAGGAGGGATGGAACAGCGAGCCCTGGCCTTCGATCAGGTCCCAGCCGTCGTCGTCGCGCGAAGGCGAGATGGCCTCGGCGGCGCCGGAGATGAAATCCGCGACCACCGCATCCACCGGGATGCCCGCGCCCGCGATCAGGATGCCGGTCTGCCCGGTGGCGCGGAAGTCTGCGGGGTAGCCGCGCGCGCGCAACGAGCGCTCCAGCGCCAGCGTGGTGTACATCTTGCCGACCGAGCAGTCCGTGCCCACCGTGAGCAGGCGCCGGCCGGTGCGCGGCTTGCCGTGGCCGACCGGGATGTTCGGCCCCGGCGCGCGCGCATCGAACAGGGCGCGGCCGTTGCGACGCGCGGCGGCCACGATATCGGCGTTGTCGCGCAGCTTGTGGTGCAGGCCGGAGACGACGTTGAGCCCGGTGTCCAGCGCGGCCACGGCATCGGCGACGATCTCCGGACCCATCACGCCGCCGGCGTTCGCGGCGCCGATCACCATGGTGTCGGCGCCCGCGGCCTTCGCCTGGGCGAAGTCGAGATCGGGCAGGCCCAGCGTCACCGCACAATCCGGGCGGCGGTGCTGGCCGAGGCAATGCTCCGGCCGCCAGAACGCCAGTCCGCGCGCGGTCTTGATCGACAGGTCGTCGGTCGCGCTGCCCAGGTACAGCAGGTACGGCGGCCCCCAGCGGACTGCGGTTTCTGCGCCTTCGTTCTACTTGTGGGCCATGACTCCATCGGTTGCGGGCTGCCTTGCGCAGTGCGCCGAGCATAGTCAGCAGCGGCCGCGAGCCGCCAATGAAAAGACGGCAGGAGGGCATAACCGACGGTTGTGGATGCTGCAGGATCCGCCATTCGATGCAAGCGCGGGTTTGCCTGCAAAAACGTTATGTGCTGCACTCGAACAGGTCACGCCGCAAACCGGATGGGAAGGCTATGCGCCTGCGCTACATCGAGTTGTTCCATGCCGTGCTGAGCACCGGCAGCCTGACCGGGGCGGCCAGCCTTTTGAACATCTCGCAGCCGGCCGCGAGCAAGGCCTTGCAGCAGGCCGAGAACCACCTGGGCTTCGCGCTGTTCAGCCGGGTGCGCGGCCGCCTGCAGCCGACCCAGCAGGCGCTGCTGATGCGCCACCACATCGACCGCATCATGCGGGAGATGTACGACCTGCAGCGCCTCTCGGCGAACATCACCCGGCCCGAGAGCCACCCGTTGCGCGTGACCTGCACGCCCACGCTGGCGCAGGTGGTGGTGCCCGACGCGATCGCCCGGCTGGGCAAGGTCTATCCCGGCACCATCGTCGAGCTGTACACCCAGCACTCGGCGGTGATGTGCGAGTCGCTGATGCTGCGCGAAACCGACATCGGCCTCACCCTGCAGGACCTGAGCCACCACGGCCTGCTCCAGCAGGCGCTGTGCCACGGCAACATCATGGTGGTCGCGCCGCCGGGTTGGTGGTCGGCCCGCGAACTCGCGCGGCCGCTGCCGATCGGTGAACTGGCCGGCCAGCCGATGATCGGCATCACGGTGCAGGATGCGTTGGGCAACATGCTGCACGGGCACCTGGCCAAGATCGATCCCGCGCCGCACACGAACGTCTGGGTGCAGACCTACCAGCTGGCCTGCGCGCTGGTCGCGCGCGGCGGCGGCCTGGCGCTGGTGGATCCCTTCACCGCCCGCTGCAGCAAGGAGCCGTTGCAGATGCGTCCGCTGAAACTGCAGATCGACGTCACCCTGCATGCCGCCTTCCGCTCGGACAATCCATTGAACGCCGTGCAGCGGCGCTTCCTCGACTACGTGCGCGAGTTCGCGCAGGGTCTGCTCGCTGTCGGGGCGGCATAGTCGCCGGCTCCAGCCTCCCGTTTGCCGCGGCAACCTTCGGGCAGGCCCTCAAGCGCCGCCCCGGCTTCGCTGATACGGCGCGAGGACCGTGCCAGCCGGGAGGGAAGACGCAACGTGAACATCGAGAAGTTCAGGAAGGAGCACGTGGATCTGATGGCGGCCGTGACGTCCCTGCGCGAGCTGGTGCAGCACGGGGTTGGCGAGCAGGCCGAAGCCATCCACCGGCAGCTGTCGGCGATGAATTCCGCGATCAAGCCGCATCTCGCGGCGGAGGACCGGATGCTCTATCCGGCCCTGGCCAAGGCGGCCGATCCGGTCGTCGCGCGAACCGGCCGGCAGTTCCAGGAAGAGATGGGCGGGTTGGCCGCCGCCTACATGGCGTTCGCCGCTCGCTCGAGCCTGGCCGCCAAGATCGCTGCGGACCCGCAGGGATTCCGCGACGACGCCAACGGCGTGTTCAAGGCGCTGCACCTGCGCGTGCAACGCGAGAACCGGGAGCTGTATCCGCTGGCGGAGCAGTTGCAGACGCATCCGTAGCGGGCCGGCTGCCGGCTGCCACGCTTGCCCGCGGGATGCGGTTGCGGGCCACCCCACCGGCTGGCCAGTTCCGAGTCGCGGACATGGCCGTGCAGGAACAGCAGTCCGGACCAGGTCGGGTTCACGGATGTCCCCGCCGGATGGTCGCGGATGGGTGCGTCATTCGGGCTGGTGGCACACGAATTCGATCAGGCGTCCGTCGGGATCCCGCAGGTAGCCGGCGTAATAGTTCGGGTGGATGTGCGGCGCGAGGGCGGGCGCGCGGTCGAGCCGGTGGCCTGCGGCCTTGGCCGTCGCGTAGACCCGGTCGACCAGCGCACGGCTCGCGACGCCGAACGCGAAGTGGACGTGTGCCGACGGTTCGCCCGCCACGATGAAAAAGTCCAGGTCGCTGCCGTTGCCATAGCCCTTGGCGGCCCCGTCGACTTTGCGTTCGTAACCGAGCGGGGCGAGCACGTCGCCGTAGAAATGCAGGTTGGCGTCGAGGTTGCGGGTTTGCAGTTCGAGATGGTCGATCATGTGTTCCTGCCAGTGAGTGGGAGACCGGCGAACGGCGTCGCCGGCACTGGGGAATCCCGTCGCAGGGGCCGCAGGCATGATCGCGGTTCGTGCTGCGGCCGTGCCGCGCAATCCGGCCGTTCGCGGTTGCCTGGCCGCGATTCGAACGGATATGTTGCGGCATGGCTGAAGAACCCCTGCTCGACGATTTCGACCGCATGATCCTGCGCCGCGTGCAGGCCGATGTCCGTGCCACCGGCGAGGACATCGGCGCCGACATCGGCCTTTCCGCCGCGGCCGTGCAGCGGCGGCTCAAGCGTCTGCGCCAGCTTGGCGTGATCGCCGCGGAAGTCGCGGTCGTCGACCCGGCGATGGTGGGGCAGGCGATGGGTTTCATCGTCGGCGTGGAGATGGAGCGCGAGCGCGCCGACGTGCTCGACGCGTTCCGGCGGCAGGCGCGCGCCGATGCCAACGTGCAGCAGTGCTACTACGTTACCGGCGGCACGGACTTCGTGTTGATCGTGGTGGCGCGCGACATGGCCGACTTCGAGGCTTTCACCCGGCGCCTCCTGCTCGACAACGAACACATCCGCCGCTACACCACCCGCGTGGTGATGGCGCGCGACAAGGTCGGGCTGGCGGTGCCCGTGTAATCAGTCGCCGCGGCTCCACGCCCGCACCGCATCCGCGAACGCCAGGCAATCCGCGAAGCGGTTGTACAGCGGCGCGGGCGAGATGCGGATCACGTCGGGCTCGCGCCAGTCGCCGGTCACGCCGTGTTCCATCAGGTGATCGAACAGCGCGCGGCCGCGCGCGCGGCCGCCCAGCACGCGGATCGACAGCTGGGCGCCGCGGCGGGCTGGATCGGCGGGCGTCACCACCTCCAGCACGTCGGACAGTTGCGTGTTCACCAGCCACTCCAGGTAGCCGGTGAGCTGCAGCGACTTCCCGCGCAGCCTGGCCATGCCGGCGCGGTGGAAGATTTCCAGCGAGACGCGCAGCGGCGCCAGCGCGAGGATAGGCGGGTTGGACAGTTGCCAGCCGTCGGCGCCGGGCGTGGGCACGAACTCGGGGCCCATCAGGAAGCGCGACGACTTGTCGTGACCCCACCAGCCGGCGAAGCGCGGCAGCGTGGCGCGCGCATGACGTTCGTGCACGAAGGCGCCACCCACCGCGCCGGGGCCGGAGTTCAGGTACTTGTAGCTGCACCAGATCGCGAAGTCGGCGCCGCTGTCGTGCAATTGCAACGGCAGGTTGCCCACGGCGTGCGCGAGGTCGAAGCCCACGGTGCAGCCATGCCGGTGGCCGAGCGCGGTGATGGCCTTGAGGTCGAAGGCCTGGCCGGTGCGGTATTGCACGCCGGGCAGCAGCATCAGCGCGATGCGCGGGCCGTGCTCGGCCAGCGCGCGTTCGATCGCGGCCATCGACAGCGTGCCGTTCGGCTCGTCGGGCTGAAGTTCGATCAGCGCTTCGGCCGGGTCGTAGCCGTGGAAGCGCACCTGCGATTCCAGCGCGTAGCGGTCGGTGGGAAAGGCGCCGGCTTCCATCAGGATCGCGGGGCGTTCGGCGGTGGGGCGGTAGAAGCTCACCATCATCAGGTGCAGGTTCACGCCCAGGGTGTTCATCGCCACCACTTCGGACGGTTGCGCGCCCACCACTTCGGCGAGGTGGTCGCGCACGAATTCGTGGTAGTCCATCCACGGCAGACGGCCCTTGAAGTGGCCTTCCACGCCGAGCTGCGCCCAGTCGTCCAGTTCGGCGGCCAGCGCGGCGCGCACTGCGCGCGGCTGCAGGCCCAGCGAGTTGCCGCAGAAATAGGCACTGTCGCGGCCCGCGTGCGGCGGGATCAGGAACTCGTCGCGGAACGCGCGCAGCGGGTCGGCCGCATCGGCGGCCTGGACCCAGGCGGCGGTGGCTTGGTAGTCGGACATCGGGGTTCCTGCATGGGCATGTGCTGGTCGTAGGAGCGCACCCTGTGCGCGATTGGCCTTGCGCTTTCGGTCAAGGCAAAAAGCATTCGCGCACAGGGTGCGCTCCTACCGGGCTCTTATTGCAGCCGCGCGGCGATCGCGTCGCAGCCGCGGTCGAACGCGGCGATCCAGGCGGCGCCGGCCTGGCTCTGCTGGGGGCGCACGCAGCGCAGCTGGATCGCGCGGCCGTCCTTGAACCAGTAGCGCTCGCGGTAGCTGGATGCCACGCCGGCCTCGCGCGCGGTGTAGCTGTAGCTGTTGGGTTCGGGCGCCTTCGTCACGGTCTGGTAGCCGGGCAGCGCCATCGCCGCGGCGGTGGCCTGGTCCATCCAGGCGCGGAAGCCGTTGATGTCGGGGACCTGCTTCACCGTCACCGTGACGCGGGCCAGCACGACATGGCCGGTGGGCGAGGGATCGGGCACCTGGAACGCGCGCACTTCCGGGTCGCCGTCGGTCTGCATGATGTCCAGCCAGCCGTCCGGCGTGCTGAAGTTCACGCTGCCGTTGGCCATGCTGACATCGGCGGCGGGGGCAGGTGTGGCGGCCAGCAGGCCGACGACGAGCGCGGCGGCGGTGACGGTGGAGCGCAGGTAACCCATGCAGATTCCCTCAGGCGGTGGTAGTGTCGGGTGCGAAGCGGTGCCTGGGCAGGCCCAGCCATTCCAGTGCGGTGCCGTGGAACAGGCGGGCGCGGGAGGCATCGTCCAGCCCGAGGGCCTCGATGCCGCTGCCGGGCTCCTGTTCGCCCAGCGGGAAAGGATAGTCGGTGCCCAGCATCACCTGCTCGACGCCCGTCACATCCAGCAACCAGCGCAACGCCTGGTCGTCGTGCACGCAGGAGTCGAAATAGAAACGCTTCAGGTATTCGCGCGGGTTGCGCGGGTTGTCGGTGGCCACCAGGTCGGGGCGCATCTTGAAGCCGTGCTCGATGCGGCCGATCGTCCACGGGAAGCTGCCGCCGCCGTGCGCCAGCATCACGCGCAGTTTCGGCAGACGCTCCAGCACGCCGCCGAAGGCGAGGCAACAGGCCGCGCGCGACTGCTCGGCGGGCATGCCCACCAGCCACGGCATCCAGTACTTCGGCATGCTGGCCATGCCCATCATGTCCCACGGGTGCACCAGCACCGCAGCGCCGAGATCGGCGGCGGCCTCGAAGAACGGGAACAGCTCCGGCGCGTCCAGGTTCCAGTCGTTGCAGTGCGAACCGATCTGCACGCCTTGCAGGCCCAGCTCGTCGATGCAGCGCTCCAGCTCGCGCACGGCGAGGTTCGGCGCCTGCAGCGGCACGGTGCCGATGCCCGCGTAGTGGCGCGGGAAGTCGCGGCACATGCCGGCCATGTGGTCGTTGAGGTGCCGGTGCAGCTCCAGCGCCTGGTGCCCCGGCGCCCAGTACGAGAACAGCACCGGCACGGTGGAAATCACCTGCACGTCGACGCCGAAGCGGGCGTAGTCGTCGATGCGGGTCTGCGGATCGAAGGCCGAATCCCACACCTCGCGAAAGAACTTGCCGTCCTTGTAGATGCGGTGGCGGCCGTCGGTGTGGGTCATCACCGGGAAGCGCTCGTCGCCGTACTTGGCGGCGAGGTTCGGCCAGTCGCGGGGCAGGATGTGCGCGTGGGTGTCGATCTTGAGCATCCGGGCAGTTTAGAGCCTCGGGACATGGGCAGTCGTGCCGCGGACGCACAATGCGGGGCCGGCGCGGCGCCGATCTGGTGGCGGGAAGCGGGTGTCGCTGCGGGTCCGGCACGTGCGCACCGGGCTTGCAGAAGCCTATACTTCCCGGCCTGAAAGCGTGTCAGGGAGCGACGCGCACAGGGGGAAAAGCCGTGAACGAGGAGCGTCGATTACGTTACCTCCGCGCGAAACCGATCGCACTGGCGGCGCTGGATCTGGCCGAGGCGGAGCGTGAGTCCTACGTGGTCGCGTGTTGCCGCGGCGACGAGGACATGCGGGACGAAGTGCGCTGGATGCTGGAGGCCGCCGAGGCGACCGTGGGCTGCGCGAGTCTGCCGCGCCTGGCGGCGGCGACGGATGTCGTCGGCAGCCTGATCAGCACGGCGGGCAGCAGCGGATACCACATCCTGCGCCGCCTGGGCGAGGGCGGCGGCGGCGTGGTCTATCTGGCCGAGCGAACGCTGGGCGAGGGCACGCCGGACGAGCTGCGCCAGCGGGTGGCGATCAAGTTCCTGCACACCGGCGGCATCTCCGGATGCGAGCCGCTGCGGCGCTTCACGGAAGAGCGGCGCATCCTCGCCACGCTCAACCATCCCAACATCGCGCACCTGATCGACGGCGGCACCACCAGCGACGGCCGTTCTTTCCTAGCGCTGGAGTACGTGCAGGGCGAGCGCATCGACCGCTGGTGCGAGCGCCATGAGTTGCCGCTGCGCGAGCGGATGGAGCTGTTCCTCAAGGTGTGTGCGGCGGTGCATTACGCGCACCAGCACCTGGTGATCCACCGCGACCTCAAGCCGAGCAACATCCTGGTGACCGACGAGGGCGAGCCGAAGCTGCTGGACTTCGGCATCGCCCGGCTGCTCGACCATGTCGGCGGGGTGGCGGCCAGGCAGACGCAGACCGACATGCGCAGCCTGACCCTGGCCTACGCCAGCCCCGAGCAGTTGCACGGCCGGCCGCTGGGCACCGGCGCCGACGTGTGGTCGCTGGGCGTGGTGCTGTACCAGCTGGTCTGCGGGCTGCGTCCGTTCGGCGACAGCGACGAGGCTTCGCCGATGAGCCTGACGCAGGCCATCGACACCGGCAAGCTGCTGCCGCCGAGCAAGCGCCTGCGCAAGTCCGGCGCGACGTCGTTGTGGCGCGAGGTGCCGGCGGACATCGACGCGATCGTGATGAAGGCGCTGCGCCGCGATCCCTGCGAACGCTACGCCGGCGTGGATGCGCTGGCCGCCGACCTGCAGCGCTACCTCGCCGCGCGGCCGGTGCGTGCCCGGCAAGGCGCGGCCTGGTATCACCTGCGGTTGTTCGTGCGTCGTCATGCCGTGGGCGCCAGCGCGGCGGCGCTGGTGCTGGCGCTGCTGGTGTCCTTCGCGGTGCAGCGGATGCAGCAGATGCGGCGACTGGAGCTGGAGCGCGACAAGACCGCGGCGATCGCCGGCTTCCTGCAGAACCTGTTCGAGAACGCCGACCCCACCCACGCGCACGGCAGCCAGGTCACGGTGCGCGAGGTGCTGGACCGCGGCGCGGCCACGCTGATGTCGCAGCGGGACATCCCGGCGCCGGTGCGGGTCAGCCTGCTGCTGTCGATGGGGCGTTCGTACAACCAGCTCGGCCTGGGCGGCAAGGCGATTCCGCCGTTGCAGGAAGCGCGCAAGCTGCAGGCATCCTACGGCGCCGACGTGCTGGAGCGCGGACAGGTGCTGGCGGCGCTGGGGCGCGCCTATTCCACCGTGATCAACCTGCCCGCGGCGATCCCGCTGGACCAGGAGGCGATGAAGCTGCTGGCGCAGGCGCCCGGCGACCATGCCGACGAGATCCTGCGGGTGCGCATCAACCTGCTGTACAACGAACTGGGCGGCTCGAACGAGACGGCCGAATCGGTTGCCCGCGAGACGCGCCAGGTGCTGGCCCAGCTCGATGCGCGCAGGCCACCGGACCGCGAACTGCACCTGCAGGCCGAGGCCGTGCTGGCGATGGCGCAGGGGGCGATGGACGACGACGCCGGCGCGATCGCCAGCGCGCGGCAGGCGTTGCATGAAGCGCAGCGCCTGTACGTGCAGGACGACCCCGCGCTGGTCTACTACCGCTTCGTGCTGGCGCTGGTGTCGATGCGCCGGAACCCCGCCGGTTCGGTGCAGCTGTTCCGCCGCGCCATCGCCGACTACGACCGGCAGGTGGGCTCGGTCGGCCCCGGCATGTCCGGGCTGCTGACCTATTTCGGCGTGGCGCTGCACCGGCTCGGCAGCCTGCCGGATGCACGCGACGCGCTGGAACGTTCCGCGAAGCTGGTGCAGTCCTTCGCGCACGAGTCGCCCGATTTCCAGCTCTACACGCTGACCGAGCTGGCCAGGGTGTACATGGACATGGGGCGCAGCGCCGATGCAGCGGCCCTGTTGGAGCCGCATGTGGCACAGCTGGCGCAACGCGTCCGCGACGGTTCGCCGTGGGCGCGGGAAAACCGTGCGAACGCCCTGGTCGTGCTGGGCGAGGCGGCGCTGGCGCATGGCGATGCGGTTGTGGCCATGCGCAACTTCAGCGCGGCACTGGCGCAGATGGGCACGCCGGGACCGCGCGAACTGCCCGATGCCTGGGGCCGCACGCTGGCCGGCCTGGGCGAGGCGGCCCTGCTCGACGGGCATCCCGGGCAGGCGGCGCAGTGGCTGGCGCAGCTGACGGACTTCAACCGCGCGAGCAAGGCCACGCCCACGGCCCGCGGCGTGGCCGATGCGGCGTTGCTGGATGCCAGGCTGCGCCAGGCGCGCAACGGCACGGGCCGGGCGGCCACGGCGGCCGGGCAGGCGTCCGCGACGCCGTCGCGGGAATCGTGTCGTGGCCCGGCTCCGGCCGCTGCGGCAGTCGATTCGCCATCGGCGCCGTGTCACGATGCGCGGCTGATGGTCGCCGAACAGGCGACCGGTGGAACAGGAGCGAAGCATTGAACGATACGGTCGAGGTGACCCGGCTGTTGCGCGACGCCCAGGCTGGCGATCCGGTGGCCTTGAACGAGGCCCTGCGCCAGATGTACGACGCGCTGCACGGCATCGCCCGCGCCCAGCTGGGCAACGAGCAGATGGAGCGCACGCTGAGCGCCACCGCGCTGGTCAACGAGGCGTACCTCAAGGTCTTCGGCGGCACGCAGGCGCCGGACTGGGCGAATCGCCGGCATCTGCTCGGCGTGGCGGCGCGCGCGATGCGCGAGGTGCTGGTGGATTCCGCGCGCCGCCGCAATGCCGCCAAGCGGCCGCGCGAGGCCGACCGCCTGCAGATCACCGAAATCTCCATGGAGCTGTCCGACGGCGTCGATTACAGCGCCCTGGTCGAGTGCCTGGACATGCTGGCCACACTGGACCGCCGGCAGGCGGACATCGTGGCGATGCGCTTCTTCATGGGCATGAGCGCGGAGCAGATCGCGATGGCGCTGGAGATCTCCACCAGCACCGTGCAGCGCGAATGGCGGTTGGCGCGGGCCTGGCTGCAGCGCGAGCTGGCCGATTGATCACGCGGCTGCCGGGCGCGCACGCCGCAGCACGTGGGCCAGGGTGTCGATGTTGTCGGTCAGGCGGTCGCTGAGCCGGATCAGCGATTCGGTTTCCGCGTGCCCTTCGGCCTGCAGCGTGGCCGGCAGCGCCTGCTGCAGGGCGCGCAGCGCGGGCAGGGTGTCGGGCGCACGCTGCTCGCGCAGGGCAGTGGCGACGACCTGCACCGCATCCGCGCAGGTGGCGACGAAGGCGTTCACGGCGGCGGGCCGGGTGGGCGACGCATCGCCCAGCGCTTCCAGCGCCATCGCGGTGCGCGCGAGCCGGTTGCCGTTGGCGAACAGCGCGCGCGCCATCTCCAGCAGCGACGGCGGCGTGCCCGGTTCCGCCCGCATGCGTTCCAGCGAGGCCAGCGCGTTGCTGCGCGCGGTGCGTGCCAGGCTGCGCGTTTCGCGCTGCGCCTCGCGCTGTTCCGGCTTGGCCAGTGCGCGCAGGTAGCCGGCATAGGCGTCCAGCATTTCGGCCAGCGCATCGTGCGCGCGCCCGCGCTCCCAGGTGGGCCAGGCGAGGTAGGCCAGCATCGCCATGCCGCAGCCCAGCGCGGTGTTGATCACGCGGTCGGTCACCGCCACGCCGGAATCGACGCCCTCGAACGCGAGCAGGATCACCACGGCGCCGGTGAGCGCGGCCACCGCGATGCCGTAGTGCGCGTTGGCCAGCCAGCGGAACACCATGCACAGCAGCGCCATCAGCGCGAGGTGCGCCCACGGCGAGTCCGGCGTGAGGTGCAGCAGGGCGGTGGTCAACACCAGGCCCAATACCGTACCCACCACGCGCAGCAGGCCGAAGTTGAAGGTGGCGGAAAAGTCCGCGCGCAACACGATCGCCGCGGTCATCGGCAGCCAGTAGCCGTGCGGCAGCTGGAACAGGCGCGAGACCAGCAACGCCACGCTGAGGCACACCGCCATGCGCACGGCATGACGGAACGCCACCGAGCGCGGCGTGAGGTTGGCGCGCAGCATCGCGCGCGCCGAGCCGCTCTGCAGCGTGCGCGGCAGTTGCGTCTCCGCTGCCGCCGCCCGCAATTCGCCACGGCTGCCCGCCCAGTTCGCGTTGCGCACCGCGGCGGCGAGCTGGCCGTCCAGCGCACGCAGATGGGCGGTCAAGGCGTCCGGCACGGCGCGGGTGTCGTTGCGCAAGGCCGCCAGCGCGCGTTCCGCGCGTTGCGGCGGCTCGGCGTTTTCCAGCGCGCGCGCGACGGCATCCAGCACGCGTGCGGCGCGCAGGCGATAGCGGGCGTGCGCCGCCGGGGCTGCATGCAGCTCGGACATCGCCACCAGTTCCAGCCGGATGCGTTCGGCCAGTTCCAGCAACACGGCGAATGCTTCCATCGCGCGGCCGTGCGCGCGATAGCGCCCGAGCAGGGTGTGCTGCAGTGCGGTCATCGCGTCGGTGAGCGCAGGGTTTGCATCGTTGTCCTGGCCGGGCTGCCGCGCCAGCGCGGCGAGTCCCGCGTACACCTCGGCCAGCGCCTGGCGCTCCGGGCGGTAGCGTTGCAGCGGCCAGGCGGCCACCGCGAGCAGGGCGAGCAGCAGGCCGCCGCAGGCGATCAGGGCGGAAGCGAGCAGGGCGTTCGCGGACGAGATCGGCGTGGCGGCGGCGATCACCAGCAGGATCATGCTGGTCATGCCCACGCGCGCGGCATCCGCGCCGAACACCACCAGCATGCCGCCGCAGAAACCGAACGCCGCGGTGGCCAGCAGCATCGGCAGCAACTGGCCGCCGATGGTGAAGCCGAGCAAGGCGGCCAGTCCCGCCACCAGCGCCGCCAGCAGCAGCCGGCGCATGCGCTGGCGATAGGGGCCGGGCTGGTCGGAGAACATCGTGTCCAGCGCGCCGGCGCCCACGCCCAGGCCGACTTCCGGGTAACCCGTGGCCAGCCCCACACCCAGCGGCAGCACCACCGCGAGGGTATTGCGCAGCACCACCCACAGCGGCACGTCCGGCCGCTTGATGTGGGTCAGGCTCTCGACGAGCTGGGCACGCAGGGAGTAGCCGCTTGAAGACATGAGGAAGCAGTGAGTGAAGAGGAACGGGAAACGAGTATGGACTATTCGCTTGCCACGCTTCCCACGCGCACCCCCCACTGCTTGTTCTTGCAGTCGGGTCAGAGGCAAGCAGCCGTCCGTGGAGCGCTGCCGTTCGGCTCCTGCCTCACCCTCGCTTGACGCGCGACAGTCCGCTGGACTGTCGCAAGCGCGTCAGGCTCGACCGGCGAACTCGCCCGTCAACGTGTTCACCCACACCTTCTCGTCGTTGGTGATGTACTCGGGCACCTGGATTTCCACGCCGGTGTTGAGCTTGGCCGGCTTGGTGCGCTTGGTGGCGCTGGCGCCCCTCAGCTCCGGCGCGGTGTCGACCACGGTGAGCACCACGCTGGTGGGCACTTGCAGGCCCACCGGGGCGTCGTCGATCAGCTGCACGTAGAAGCCCTCCACGTCTTCGACCACGTAGCCGGCGTTGTCACCCACCAGTTCCGGGCCGAGCAGGTACTGGGTGTAATCCTCCGCGTCCATGAACACGAAGGCGTCGCCGTCCTTGTAGGAAAAGTTCGCGGCGCGGCGCACCAGGTCCATCTCTTTCAGGTCGTCGTCGGCACGCAGGCTGAGGTCGTACTTGCGACCGCCGGGGATGGAATACAGGGTGAAGCGGAAGGTGACGTTGCCGCCGCGCGCGGTGGGCGAGCTGCGCTCGATGTCGCGCACCTGGTACACGGTGCCTTCGTGCTCGACCACGTTGCCTTTCTTGACGTCGGAAGCTTTCATGGGTGTGGAGTCGTGTGCTGGGTGATGGAGGGCTCGTCATTCCGGCCTTCGCCGGAATGACGGCGGGGAACTGGACCCCGTGTCATCGGCCATCCATGGCCTGCACGGGATGAGTTCATCCTGAACTCATTTCGGCTGCAGCCGCACCGCGCCGTCGAGGCGGATCGTCTCGCCGTTGATGTAGCGGTTGGTGAGAATGAAGGCCACGGTGGCGGCGAACTCCTCCGGCTTGCCGAGGCGCGAGGGGAACGGGATCGACGCGGACAGCGACTGCTGCACGGCTTCGGGCATGCCGTCCACCATCGGCGTCCAGAAGATGCCCGGTGCGATGGTGGCCACGCGGATGCCGAAGCGTGACAGTTCGCGCGCCATCGGCAGGGTCATGCCGACCACGCCGCCCTTGGAGGCGGAGTACGCGGCCTGGCCGATCTGTCCTTCGTAGGCGGCGACGGAAGCGGTGTTGACGATCACGCCGCGCTCGCCGTCCTCGCCTGCGTCGTTGCCCTGCATCAGCTCCGCGCCGGCCTTGGCCACGTTGAAGCTGCCGACCAGGTTCACCATCACCGTGGTGGCGAAGGTGGAGAGCGGCATCGGGCCTTCCTTGCCCAGCACGCGGCCGGCGCCGAGGATGCCGGCGCAGTTCATCACCACGTTGAGCCCGCCCATCGCCTCGCGCGCGGCGGCCACGTTGGCGGTCACGCCGTCTTCGCTGGTGACGTCCGTGCGGTAGAAGCGTGCGGTCCCGCCGAGCGCCTTGGCCGCGGCGTGGCCCTTCTCCTCGTTGACGTCGAACAGCGCCACCTTGGCGCCGTGGGCGACGAGGTGTTGCGCCACCGCGTGGCCGAGACCGGAGGCGCCGCCGGTAATGATCGCCTTGACCTGATCGAGCTGCATGGAAGTCCCCGAAACGGATGCCGAAAGGCGACAATGTTAGCCGAGCGGCGGCGGTTGCTGCAGGCTGAACGTGAAACCCGCCGATCCCAGGCGGTTCATGCCGGGTTGGGGCGCCAGGGACGAGTTTTGTGCCGGGTCGCACGCGGGAGCCGGGCGACTGCCGGTACGATGCGAGCGGGTTCCGTGATCCATCGAATGGAGATCGACATGAAGAAGCTGCAGAGTCTGTCTGTCGTGTGTGGCGTGATGCTGATGCTGGCCGGTGGCACTGCGCTGGCGCAGGACTACGACCACGGGCACGACCGGGGGCATGACCGTCAACACCAGGACGACGGCGATCGCGGCCGCGGCCACGACGACGGTGGCGACCGCTACGTGCGCCACGACGATGGCGACGACCGTGGCCATGGTCACGGCCGTGGCCACGCCTACGGCCACTACAAGAACTGGCACGATCGAGGCGAGCACGAGGGCTGGTACCGGCGCGGCGGCTACCTGCCGGTGGAATACCGCAGCACCCGCTACGTGGTGTACGACTGGCGCGCCGACCATCTGCGCGAGCCGCCGCGTGGCTACCGTTGGGTGCGCAGCGACAATGGCGACTTCCTGCTGGTGGCGATCACCACCGGCGTGATCGTCGACCTGCTGCTCAACCACTAGGGCAAGTCTGTACGGACGGCGCGCCCGCGATGCGGGCGCGCCGTTTTTCATGGAACTCGGCCCAGCAGCGCATGCAGCGCCGGAGTTGCGGCAAGCGCCGCGAACGGCGTCACCGCCGGTGGCGGGAATGTTGCCGTTTGCAGCTCCTTCTGCCACACGCCCACGTCCCACCAGCGCCCCAGCTTCCAGCCGCATTGCCGCCATACGCCGGCAGGCGCAAAGCCCAGCGATTCGTGGAAGGCCACGCTGGTCGTGCCGGGCAGGGTGATCACGCCTACCGCCTGGGTGAGGCCTTGCAGGCGCATCGCTTCGAGCAAGGTCTCGTAGAGCCGCCGCGCGATGCCGCGGCGTTGTGCGCCGGGGTGCACGTAGATCGAGGTCTCGGCGATCCAGTCGTAGGCGGCGCGCTCGCGGAAGCGGCCGGCATAGGCGTAGGCCAGCACTTCGCCAGCCTCTTCCCACACCAGCCACGGGTAGTGCGGCAGACGGGCCAGGATGCGTTCGCGCATCGCGTCGACGCCCGGCAGCACGTTCTCGAAGGTGGCGGCGCCGCTTTCGACGTGCGGTGCGTAGATCGCGTGGATGGCGGCGGCATCGCCGTCGTGGGCGATGCGCATCATCGGGAAACTGCCTTCAGCATGCTTCGTATTTCCAGTTGCGCCGCTTGCCCTCGGCCAGCCATTCCAGCGTGGTGGCGAGGCGCTTCTGGCGGGTGGCGTCGGTCTTGGCGTCGGTGATCCAGTCGATGTATTCGCGTTGCGCGCCGGGCGGGAAGCCCGCCCAGTTTTTGCGCGCGGCCGCGTGTTGCCGTTTCGCAAGCAGCGTGGCGAGATCCTCGGGCGGTGCCGACGGCGGCTTGCCGCCTGCCTTGGTGCGGACGTGCTTCACGCCGGCCTCGTTCAAGGCCATCGCCTTGCGGAGCAGGGCGGCCAGTTCCTTCTTCGGCGGCAGATCCTTCGGCGAAGCGAGCTTGCCGAACTGGCCCATGCCGTCCCCGACGTTGCCGCCGGTGACGTCCTTCGACAGCCAGAAGCCGAAGCTGCAGTGCTGCTTGAACGCGGCCATGTGGCACATCGGCGAATCCCTGTAGCTGAAGAACGGCATGCCCCATTTGATGCCTTCCTCCACCTCGGGGCAGGTGGCGTGCACGATAGCGCGCAGCTGTTCGAGGATCGGCCGGGCGAATTCGGCGGACTTCGCGATATAAGCGTCGACGCCGGGAACGTGCTTGCCCATGTCATCACCTCACAGGTCGCGGATGAACCAGCGGTCGCAGCCGTGGTGGCCGGTGCCGCCCATCGGGCTGCAGATCGCCCGGAAGCCGTGGCGCTTGTAGAGCGCCTGCGCCGCGTCCATACCGGTGAGCGTTTCCAGGTAGCAGCGCCCGAAACCGTGCACGCGGGCGGCGTCGAGGCAGCGCAGCATCATCGCGTTGCCGGCGCCGATGCCGCGCGCCGCGGGCAGGAAATACATCTTGCGCAGTTCGCACACGTCCGGCTCGCCGCCCGCCAGCGGCGCCACGCCGCCGCCGCCGACCACCACACCGTCGCGTTCGACCACGAAGTAGCTGCAGCGCGGCTGTGTGTAGGCCGCGTGCATCGCGTCCACCTCGGTGTCGTGGATCGCGAAGCCGGGGCCGTCGGCGCCGAACTCGGGCATCACCGCGCGGATGATCGCTGCGATGGCGGCATCGTCGCGCGGTTCGATGGGGCGGATCAGGAAAGGCTCGTTCATGGCGTGCCTGCGGGCGTGCGGTACACCGTGCCGTCCTTCATCACGAACACCGGGTGCGCGAGGTCGCCGATGTGCATGCTCGGATCGCCCGTGAAGGCGACGAGGTCGGCGCGCAGGCCGGGCGCGACGCGGCCGAACACGGCCTGCTGGCGCAGGATCTTCGCGGCCACATCGGTGGCGGCGTGCAGCGCCTGCGCGGGCGTCATGCCGTCGGCCACCATCGCGACCGGCTCGCGCCAGTTCTCGCCGTGCGCGAACACGCCCACATCGCTGCCGTTGCCAATCGTCACGCCGAGCTTCAGCGCGGTGCGGAACGCTCGCTCGGACTCCTGCATGGCCGGCGTGGGTGCCGACTGCCTGGGCACGTAATGCTGAAAGTACTCGGAGGTGGCTTCCACCGCGGTGAGCGTGGGCTCGTAGGCGATGCCCTTCTGCTTCATCAGGCGGAAGGTGGCTTCGCTGGCGCCGTAGCCATGCTCGACGGTGTCCACGCCGGCCTCGACCGCGTTGCGCACGCCGGCCTCGCTGGCCGCATGCGCGGCGACCGGGCGGCCGATCTGGTGGGCGGCCTCCACGATGGCCCTGATCTCGGCCGGGGACAGCGTGGGCATGGTCTCGCCGTGGTCGCCCACGCGGTAGTCGGCGTACAGCTTGATCCAGTCCGCACCGCGCGCGGCCTGTTCGCGCACGGCCGCCACGGCGGCGTCCACGCCGGTCACCGGCTGCGCGCCCTGCGGCAGATCCAGGTCGGGCCGGAAACCGCGCGGCCCCGGCCCGTAGCTGGCGGTGGCGACGATGGCGCGGGTGGCGACGAACAGGCGCGGGCCGGGAATCAGCCCTTCCCCGATCGCGCGCTTGATCGACACGTCGGCGAAACCGGCGCCCTCGGTGCCCAGGTCGCGCAAGGTGGTGAAGCCGGCGAGCAAGGTGTCGCGCGCGTGCTTCGCGGCTTCAAGCGTGCGGTAATCCTGCGGCTCGGTCAGCACCTGGTCGTTCCACAGTGTCTCGTTGTACGGATGCAGGAACAGGTGCGAGTGCAGGTCGACCAGGCCGGGCATGAGCGTGGCGCCGGGCAGCTCGACGCGCTGCGTTCCGGCGGGCGCCCGGATGCTTGCGCGCGGGCCGACCGCGGCGATCGCGCCATCGTGCACCAGCACGGCCCAGCCGGCGTGCGCGGCGTCGCCGTCGGCGGTCCACACGCGATCGGGCAGCAGCAACCAGTCGCCCTTCGGCGTCGTCGCGGCGGCGACCACGGAGCACAGCAGGAGCAGCAGGACTGCCGCCGTCCACCGGACCATCGGGCTTGCGCGCATCGTCTTGTCCCCTCGTCGATCAAGGTTTCGATCATAACGAGTCGCACGGGAGCCGCGCGCGACTGGCTCAGCCGGCTGCCGTGCGCGCCCGGGTGACGCGGCTGGCGGTGTCCTTGTGCAGTTGCGCGGACAGCCACGCGCCGGTGGCGACCAGCAGGTCGAGGTCGACGCCGGTCTGCATGCCCATGCCGTGCAGCATGTACACCACGTCCTCGCTGGCCACGTTGCCGGTGGCGCCCATCGCGTAGGGGCAGCCGCCGGTGCCGGAGACGGCGCTATCCACCACGCGCACGCCTTCCTCCAGGCAGGCCAGGATGTTGGCCAGCGCCTGGCCGTAGGTGTCGTGGAAATGCACGGCCAGCGCGGCCATCGGCACTTCCTGCGCCACCGCATGCAGCATCGAGCGCGCCTTCGCCGGCGTGCCGACGCCGATGGTGTCGCCCAGCGAGATCTCGTGGCAGCCCAGTTTGTGCAGCCGTTTCGCCACGCGCACCACGTCGCTTACCGGCACTTCGCCCTGGTAGGGGCAGCCGAGCACGGTGGAGACGTAGCCGCGCACCACCACGCCGTCGGCCCTGGCGCGTTCCAGCACGGGCACGAAGCGCTCGATGGATTCGTCGATGGAGGCGTTGATGTTCCTGCGGTTGAACGCCTCGCTGGCGGCGGTGAACACGGCGACCTCCGTGGCACCGACTTCGCGCGCTCGCTCGTAGCCTTGCAGGTTCGGCACCAGTACCGGGTAGCCCACGCCGGGCACCTTGCGGATGCCGGTGTAGACCTCGGCGGCGTCGGCGAGCTGGGGCACCCACTTCGGACTCACGAAGCTGGTGGCCTCGATGGTCTTCAGGCCGGTGGAGGAGAGCCGGTCGATCAGCGCGATCTTCACTTCGGCCGGCAGCAGGGTCTTCTCGTTCTGCAGGCCGTCGCGGGCGCCGACTTCGACGATGCGTACGTGGTTGTCAGTGTCCATGGTCCGGTTCAATCCGCGAAAGTCACGGCCACGCGCTTGTTGTGGCTGCCCTTGTTCTCGATCCTGCTCACGCGCAGTGCGCCGATCTCGCCAGTGCGCGCCACGTGGGTGCCGCCGCAGGGCTGCAGGTCCACGCCTTCGATCTCGACGAGGCGGATCTGCGGCAGGTGCAACGGCGGGGTGACCGACATGGTACGGATCAATTCCGGTTGCGCGGCCAGTTCGGCGCCGCTGATGTGGCTGATGCGCAGCGGCGCGTCGGCGGCCACCAGTCGCCGCAGATCCGCGGTGAGTTCGCCCGCGTCGAGCGCGATGTCGAGGCCGCTGAGGTCGAAATCCAGCCGACCGCCATGGTCGGTGAGGTTGCCGCCGGTGACGCCGGCCTTGATCAGCGAGCCGAGCAGGTGCAGGCCGGTATGCATGCGCATGTGGCGATGGCGGCGCTCCCAGTCCAGCGTCAGCGTGACCGCCGTGCCAGTCGCCAGCCGCGTCGCGTCGGCAGGCAACTGGTGCAGGATCTCGCGCGTCTCGCGGTCGCGGCGGGTGTCGATGATGGGCCAGGCGCGGCCGTCGGCCAGGCGCAGTGTGCCGATGTCGCCCGGCTGGCCACCACCAACCGGGTAGCAGACGGTGTCGGCCAGTACCAGGCCGGCCTCGTCGTGGCGCAGCACCTGCGTCTCGCAGCTGCGCAGGTAGGGATCGCTGTAGAACAGTTCGGCCACGGCGAAACTCCTCGACGGGATCAGCTGGCGAAGCGCACCAGCACCGCGTCGGCCTCGACGAAATCGCCTTGCGCGGCCGATACGCTTTCGATGGTGCCGGCGCGGGGCGCCTTCAAGGCCAGCTCCATCTTCATCGCCTCCATCACCAGCAGTTCCTGGCCTTCCTCGACGCTGTCCCCGGCCTTGGCCTTCACCAGCACGATGCGGCCGGGCATGGGCGCGATGACCTGGTTGCCGCCGGCGGCATCCTTCGACACCCAGGCATAGGCGATGGCGCGGTCGAGGCGCCAGCGGCGGCCTTCGGTATCGTGCAGCAGCACGCGATGCGCGTTGACGCGGAGGTCGAGGCGTTCGGCTTCGTTGTCGAAGCGGGCGCTGAGCGCAGCGTCGCCCAGACGAGCACCGTGCACTTCGCAGGTACTGTCGCCGTGGCGCAGCAGGTAACCACCGGCATGGCCATGGGCCTCGATCTCGAAACGCGACTCGCCGCGCGTGAACGCGACCACGCGCTTGCCGGCGTGCCCCACGCGCCAGGCGTCGGCGCTGGCCCAGGGCGAATGCGGGTCGGCGGGGTTCGCCGCGACGTGCGCTTCGTCGTGCAGCAGCGCGGCGGTGGCGGCAGCGAACAGCGTACGTGCATCGGGCTCGCTGTGACCGGCAACGAATTCGTCGAGATGGCGGTCGAGGTAGCCGGTGTCGATGCGTGCCTCGATGACGGCCGGATGCCGCGCCAGCCGTTCGAGGAAGGCGATGTTGGATTTCGGGCCTTCGATCTCGCACTCGGCCAGCGCCTGGCGCAGGCGCTCCAGCGCCTGCGGGCGATCCGCGTCCCATACGATCAGCTTGGCGATCATCGGGTCGTAGAAGATCGTCACCGTGTCGCCTTCGACCACGCCGCCGTCCAGGCGCACGTGGCGCGAGGGTGCGGGCAGGCGCAGCGCCTGCAGCTTGCCGGAACCGGGCAGGAAGTTCTGCTCCGGGTCTTCCGCGTACAGGCGCACCTCGATGGCGTGGCCGTGCGAGGCCACTTCCTCCTGCGTGAGCGGCAGCGGTTCGCCATTCGCGACGCGCAACTGCCATTCCACCAGGTCCACGTCGTGGGTGAGCTCGGTGACCGGATGCTCGACTTGCAGGCGCGTGTTCATCTCCATGAAGTGGAAATCGCCGGCGGGTCCCACGATGAACTCCACCGTACCCGCACCCACATAGTTCACCGCGCGTGCGGCGGCCACTGCGGCTTCGCCCATTGCGGCGCGCATCGCAGGAGTGAGGAAGGGCGAAGGCGTTTCCTCCAGCACCTTCTGGTAGCGGCGTTGCGCGGAGCACTCGCGCTCGCCCAGGTGGACGATGTGGCCGTGGCGGTCGCCGAACACCTGGAACTCGATGTGGCGCGGCTGCTCGATGTAGCGCTCCAGCAGCATGCTGGCATCGCCGAACGCGGCCAGCGCCACACGCTGCGCGGTGGCGAGTGCCGCGGGGAACTCGGTGTCGCTGCGCACGATCTGCATGCCCTTGCCGCCGCCGCCCGCCGAGGGCTTGATGATCAGCGGATAGCCGATCTTGTGCGCCTCGCCGGCGAGGAAGGCATTGTCCTGGTTGTCGCCGTCGTAGCCGGGCACCAGCGGCACGTCGTGTCTGGCCATCAGCTGCTTGGCGGCGGCCTTGGAGCCCATCGCCTCGATGCTTGCGGGATCGGGGCCGATGAACACGATGCCGGCGTCCTTGCAGGCGCGCGAGAACGCGGTGTTCTCCGAGAGGAAGCCGTAGCCGGGGTGGATCGCCTGCGCGCCGCTCTTCTTCGCGGCGTCGAGGATGGCAGCTATGCGCAGGTAGGACTCGGCCGGCGGCGACCCGCCGATCGGCCAAGCCTCGTCGGCCAAGCGCACGTGCTGCGCGTCGCGGTCCGCTTCCGAATACACCGCGATGCTGCGGATGCCGAGTCGGCGGCAGGTGCGGATCACGCGGCAGGCGATCTCGCCGCGGTTGGCGATCAGTACGCGTTCGAACATGCGGTTTCCTTGGCCGGGGCGGTGCAAAGCCCCGGAAAATTAACAGAAGCGCGCTGTTGCGCCGATGCGCAGCGCAGCAAAGGCGAGGGTCTTCAGGACGAGATCCACGCCGGTGCACGCTTGTCGAGGAAGGCGGTGAGCCCTTCCTGGCCTTCCGCCGACGCGCGCAGGCGGGCGATCAGTTCGGCGTTGCGGTGGTCGGCATGTTCGGCGGCGTGCTCGTCCAGGCTGCCCACGCGATACGCCAGCCGCTTGGCCTCGCGCTGGGCCTGCGGTCCGGCCTTGGCCAGCAGCTTCAGCACGAAGGCCACGGCCTCGTCCAGCGCCGAGGGCGCGACGACCCGGTGCAGCAGGCCGATGCGCTGCGCCTCGGAGGCGTCGAACACCTCGCCGGTAAGGAACAGCTTGCGCGCCTGGCGCAGGCCGATCGCGGCGACCACGTAGGGCGAGATTACTGCGGGCACCAGGCCCAGCTTCACCTCGGTGAGGCCGAACTTCGCCGTGTCGGCGCCGATCGCGATGTCGCAGCAGGCGACCAGGCCCACGCCGCCGCCGTAGGCCGCGCCGTTGACGCGGGCGAGGGTGGGCTTGGGGCAGAACTGCAGGCTGCGCATCAGCCGCGCCAGGCGCAGCGAGTCCTCCCGGTTCTCGGCTTCGCTGGCCTTCGCCATGCCACGCATCCAGTTCAGGTCGGCGCCGGCGGAGAAACTGGCGCCATCGCCGGTGAGCACGACGGCGCGTACCGCCGGATCGTGGCCGGCAGCTTCGATCGCGGCGGCGAGCTCGACGATCAGCGCGTCATCGAAGGCGTTGTGCACTTCGGGGCGGTGCATCGCCAGCGTGCGTACGCCGGCGTGGTCGGTGATCAGTACGGAGCTGGGCATGGCCGGATCCTGCGTGGGGAATCACGCCATCTTAAATCGTCACGCGACACGGCCCGGACGGCCCTGCAACAAATGCGAAATGTAGCTACAATGCGAACCATTCTTATTTGTGACCGGGTCGACCGTGCGCTTGTCCGACTTGCCGAAGGGTGCTCTTGCCGTGGTGGATCGCGTGGACGATGCCCATGCGGACGACCCGATCGCGCAACGCCTGCGCGACCTCGGCTTCGTCGACGGCGAGGCGGTGCGGGTGGCGGCGGTGGCGCCGATGGGCGGCGATCCGCTCTTGATCCAGATCGGCTACACCCGCTTCGCCCTGCGCCGCGCCGAGGCGGCCCGGGTCAGTGTGCGCAGCGAGGCGGTGGCATGAGCGCCGATGCGCTGCGCATCGCCCTGGTGGGCAACCCGAACTGCGGCAAGACCGCGCTGTTCAACCTGCTCACCGGCGGCCGGCAGAAGGTGGCGAACTACGCCGGCGTCACCATCGAGCGCAAGGAGGGCCGTTTCACCGCGCCCTCCGGCCGCGTGCTGCAGATCCTCGACCTGCCAGGCGCCTACAGCTTCGACGCGGTGAGCCCGGACGAGCAGATCACCCGCGACGTGCTGGAAGGCAACTACCCCGGGGAGGCGCCGCCCGACCTGATCGTCTGCGTGGCCGACGCCACCAACCTGCGCCTGCACTTGCGCTTCCTGCTGGAGGTGCGGCGGCTGGGCCGCCCGGTGGTGCTGGCACTGAACATGATGGACGCGGCGCGCCGGCGCGGCATCGCGATCGATGTGGCGGAACTGTCGCGCCGGCTGGGTCTGCCGGTGGTGGAAACCGTGGCGGTGAAGCGCGGCGGCGCGCGGGCGCTGGTGGAGCGCGTGGATGGTGAGTTGCCGCTGCCTGCGCCGGCGCAGGCAGACGATGCGGCCAGCCGCGCCGATCTGCACTCGCAAGTGCGCGAGCTGCTCGCTGCCACCGTGAGCATGCCGCGTGCGACCTCGAAACTGGACGACGCGCTGGACCGCTGGGCGCTGCATCCGGTGTTCGGCCTCGCCATCCTCGCGGGGGTGATGTTCCTGGTGTTCCAGGCGGTGTATGCCGCCGGCAAGCCGATGAGCGACCTGATCGGCGACGGCTTCGGCTGGCTGGGCGGCCATGTCGCCGCGCTGATGCCGGCGGGGCCGCTGCAAAGCCTGGTGGTCGACGGCATCTTCGGCGGCCTGGGCACCGTGCTGGGCTTCCTGCCGGTGATCCTGGTGCTGTTCTTCTTCATCCTGATGCTGGAGGAATCCGGCTACCTGCCGCGCGCGGCGTTCATGCTGGACCGGCTGATGCTGTCGGTGGGGTTGACCGGGCGCTCGTTCATCCCGCTCTTGTCGAGCTTCGCCTGCGCCATCCCCGGCATCATGGGCACGCGCAGCATCCAGGATCCGCGCGACCGCCTCGCCACCATCCTGGTGGCGCCGCTGATGACCTGCTCGGCGCGGCTGCCGGTGTACGCGCTGCTGATCGCCGCCTTCATCCCCGCGCACCGCGTGTTCGACCTGTTCAACCTGCAGGGGCTGGTGCTGTTCGCGCTGTACCTCGCGGGCATCCTCGGCGCGATGGCGGTGGCCTGGGTGATGAAGCACCTGCACCGCGACCGCAGCGAGCACGCGCTGCTGATGGAACTGCCGGCGTACCGGCTGCCCAAGCTGCGCGATGTGGCGATCGGCCTGTACGAACGCGGCGCGATCTTCCTCAAGCGGCTCACCGGCGTGATCCTCGCGCTGACCGTGCTGATGTGGTTCCTCTCCACCTTCCCGGGCGCGCCGGCGGGCGCGACCCTGCCGGCGATCGACTACAGTTTCGCCGGCTACATCGGCCGTGGACTCGCGCACGTCTTCGGGCCGATCGGTTTCAACTGGCAGATGAGCCTGGCCCTGATCCCGGCGTTCGCTGCGCGCGAAACCGCGGTGGCGGCGCTGGCCACCGTGTACATGGTGGGCGGCGACGTGGCCGGCGGTGGGCTGGCGCATGCACTGGCGAGCCAGATCTCGCTGCCCAGCGCGCTGTCGCTGCTGGTGTGGTTCGCCTATGCACCGCAGTGCATGTCCACGCTGGCGATCATCAAGCGCGAAACGGCATCGTGGCGCAACGTGGCGATCTCGTTCGGCTACATGTTCGTGATGGCCTACGTGGCCTCCCTGCTCACCTACCAGATCGCGAGCGCGCTGACATGAGCACCGGCCTGCTGCTCCAGTACATCGTGCTCGGCCTGATCGTGGCGGCCAGCGTGCTGGTGCTGGTCCGCAAGCTCGCGCCGCAGCTCAGCAACCGCTGGCTGGCGGCGTGGTCGATCCGGCTGGCGCGGCGCGACTCGCGTTTCTCGAAGGCGCTCGCGCGCCGGCTGCAACCGAAGCAGGCCACCGGTAACTGCGCCGACGGCTGCAGCACCTGCGGCGCCTGCGGGCCGAAGAAGCCGGCCGCCGCCACGCCGGCGCAGCGCGATCCCGGCACGCCCGGTCATGCGCGCGTGGCGGTGGAGCCGATGCCGCTGCACTTCCGGTCGCGCCATTAGCTGCACGTGGCGGGGCGAATTTCGCCGCGAATTGCAGAACCGCACGACGATTTGGTGTGCCCGTCGGTCACGCTGCAAAGCAGGGTGGACGGAGGCGGCGGCGCGTGTGCCTGGAATAGTCAGCCCGCTACTTCGTATTCGCTTTTGACAAGACCACTGCCGTACTGGTGCGTTGCGATGTGCCTGAGTGGGATGTCATGCGGGATCGCACCAAAGAGCGGTATCCCTGTACCGATGAGCACCGGGACACGTGTGACGGTCAGTCGTTGAATGAGCCCCGCCCGGAGAAATTGCTGGATGGTGATCCCACCATCCACGTAGGCATGCTGAAAGCCTTTGTCGGCGAGCGTCGCAACGATGTCGGCCGGGGTTCCCGACAGACGTTCCACGATGGCTTCAGGCGGGGCGGGCGGCAAAGGGCGATGGCTGAGCACGAAAACGGGCTTCAATCCATAAGGCCAGGCATCGAAGGCCAGGACGGTTTCGTGGGTCTTGCGGCCGATGACCAAGGCATCCACGGTAGCGATGAACTCATCGTAGCCATGCGGTTCGCCGCCGCCAGCTGGAAGAAAATCGAGGGCGCCATCCGCACGGGCGATGAAACCATCGATGCTGGCGCCAACAAAGACGGACATTTTCATGGTACGGCCCTTGCCCAGCTGCCTGGACCGTATTGTCCCGCATTGTTGCTCAGGCGCGTGATGACGGAGTGGGCGTGTCGGTGGCAAGCATGGGTTCTGCTTACATGCGGAACACCCCGTAGCGCTGCGGCTCGATCGGCGCGTTCATCGACGCCGAGATCGCCAGGCCGAGCACGCGACGGGTATCGGCCGGATCGATGATGCCGTCGTCCCACAGCCGGGCGCTTGCGTAGTAGGGGTGGCCCTGGCGCTCGTACTGTTCACGGATCGGTGCCTTGAAGGCGTCTTCTTCTTCCGCGCTCCACGTCTTGCCGGCGGCTTCGATGCCGTCGCGCTTCACGGTGGCGAGTACGCTGGCGGCCTGCTCGCCGCCCATCACGCTGATCCGCGCGTTCGGCCACATCCACAGGAAGCGGGCACCGTAGGCGCGGCCGCACATCGCGTAGTTGCCGGCGCCGAAGCTGCCGCCGATCACCACGGTGAACTTCGGCACGTGCGAGCAGGCCACGGCGGTGACCATCTTCGCGCCGTCCTTGGCGATGCCCGCCTGCTCGTACTTCTTGCCGACCATGAAGCCGGTGATGTTCTGCAGGAACACCAGCGGCACGTTGCGCTGGTTGCACAGCTCGATGAAGTGCGCGCCCTTGAGCGCGCTCTCGGCGAACAGGATGCCGTTGTTGGCGACGATGCCCACCGGGTAGCCGTGGATATGCGCGAAGCCGCAGACCAGGGTCTTGCCGTAGCGCGCCTTGAACTCGTGGAACTCCGAGCCCTCGGAGTTCCACG
>Ga0207702_10001009_pt1 | contig 28898 bp, 12 predicted proteins | sample KBSCornC62_FD_184302 | JGI IMG/M metagenome (GOLD analysis project Ga0207702, IMG submission 184302) | Corn rhizosphere microbial communities from Kellogg Biological Station, Michigan, USA - KBS Corn C6-2 (SPAdes) (version 2) | ecosystem: Host-associated > Plants > Roots > Rhizosphere > Soil ... | reverse complement strand
CCGCGACGCCAGCGACGAAACCGGCCAGGAGGAACCCGCGGCCGGCGTCGATGAGTCTGCCGAGGACGGCCGCCTGCTGAGCCTGTACCCGCTGCGCGGCCCGCGTTTCGGCGACGCCGTGCATCACGTGTTCGAACTGGCCCAGCCCGGCCCAGTGTGGCCCGGGCAGCGCCAGCTATTGCACCGGCAACTGGCCGCACAGGCGGTCAAGGCCCACAACGTGACGCCGGACGAAGCGCTGGAACGGGTTGGCCGGATGATCGACCGCGCGCGCCAGGCCGACCTCGGCAGCGGCCTGCGCCTGTGCGACATCGCCCCCGAGCAGCGCATCGTCGAGTTCGAATTCCAGTTCCCCGTGCATCAGGTTCCGCTGGCGCGGCTACGCCGGCTGTGCGCCGCGCATGGGCGGGCCGACGTCGTGCCGGCCAGCCTCGACGCCGGCACGCTCAACGGCATGCTCACCGGCTTCGCCGACCTGATCGTCGAATGGGATGGCCGCTTCCACGTGCTCGACTACAAGACCAACTGGCTCGGCGCACGGCTGCGCGACTACCAGGGCAACTCGCTCGACGCCGCGATGGCCGAGCATCATTACCCGCTGCAGGCGTTGCTCTACACGGTGGCCCTGCACCGCTATCTGCGCCAGCGCATGGACGGCTATACGGCCGAACGCCAGCTCGGCGAAAGCTGGTACCTGTTCGTGCGTGCGCTCGGCCTGGCACAGGGGCATGGCGTATGGCGCCACCGTTGGCCCGTGGCGCTGATCGAGGCGCTGGACGACGCCTTCGCCGGCACGCAGGAGGCTGCCGCATGAACCGTCCGCCTGACCACGTCGCCGAAACCGACGAGCGCGCGATCGACCAGACCCTGGCGCAATGGGTGCTCCGACGCAGCGGCTCCGCCCTGCTCGCCGCCGCCACGCGGGCGGCCAGCAACGCCGAAGGCCACGGCCATTCCTGCGCGTGGCTGGACGACCCGCAGGCCGATGCCCACTTCGACACCGATGCGCTGCAGGCCTTGCGCCAGCACGCATGGGTCGGCGATGGCTCGCACTTCACCCCGTTCGTGCTCGACGCGCAGGATCGCTTCTACCTGTGGCGCAACTGGCAGCATGAATCGAAGCTCGCCGCCGCGATCCTGCAACGCAGCGCACAACGCACGCTGCCGATTCCCGCCGCCACCCTGGCCGAAGACCTGGACGCGCTGTTCGCCGGCATGCCGCACGGCCCCACCGACTGGCAGCGCGCCGCCGCGGCTGCCGTGCCCGGTGCGCGCTTCTTCGTGCTTACCGGCGGCCCCGGTACCGGCAAGACCACCACCGTCGTACGCATGCTGCTGATGCTGCTGCAGCATGCGCAAGCCTGCGGCCTGCCGGCGCAGCCGTCCATCGCGCTGGCCGCACCCACCGGCAAGGCCGCGCAGCGCCTGGTGCAGGCCATCGCCAAGGGCAAGGCCGAGCTGCAGGTGGCGTTGGGCGAAGACCGACAGCCGGCGGGCAATGTCCGTTCCGCGAGCCCCCTCCGCCCCAACCTGTCGAACCTGCTGCAGCAGATCCCGCACGCCGACGCGCGCACGCTGCATCGCCTGCTCGGCTACCGGCCGATGGACAACAGCTTCAACCGCGGCCCGCGCAACCCGCTGGCCGAGGACATCGTGGTGGTCGACGAGGCCTCGATGGTGGATCTGGCCATGATGCGCCAGCTGCTGGAAGCGCTGCGCCCCGACGCGGTGCTGATTCTGCTCGGCGATCCGGGCCAGCTCGCCTCGGTCGATGCCGGCTCGGTGCTGGCCGACATCGTCGCCAGTGCGCCACCGAACCCATTGCCGCCGCCACTGGCCGGCCTGCTCGCACCGCTGCTGCAACACGCTCCACCCATCACCACGGCCAACGCCGCGCTGGCCGGGCAGGTACTCACCCTCACCCATACCTGGCGCGCAGGCAGCGGTCTGCAGCGCGGCATCGAGGCGTTGCGCGACACGCCTGACCCGGCCTGGCTGGACACCTTGCTGCGCGAGCGGGCGGACGGCGACCTGCACCTGCGCCACTGCCCCAACCCGCATGCCCTGCGCGCCTGTGTCGACGGCTGGATCGAACGCCACGCCGACCTGCTGCAATCGCTGCTGACGCCAGCCACCGACGCGGGCGAGGCGCTGCAGCGACTGCGCCAGCTGCAGATCCTGTGCGCGCTGCGCGACGGCCCGTTCGGCGCACAAGGTCTCAACGACCTGATCGCCCGTCGGTTCGCCATCCGTTTCGGCATCGACGGCAGCCGCGCCTGGTACCACGGCCGCCCCGTCATCATCACCCGCAACGACTACGCCCGCGGCCTGTTCAACGGCGACGTCGGCATCGCGCTGGAAGGTGCGGAAGGACTGCGCGTGTGGTTCGAGCTCAGCGACCGCGACGGCAACGCCGGCCTGCGCAGCTACTCGCCACGCGCCCTGCCCGCCCACGAAAGCGCCTGGGCGATCACCATCCACCGCAGCCAGGGCTCGGAATACCACGACGTGGCCGTGCTGCTGCCGCCCGACCCGGACAACCGCGTACTCACCCGCGAACTGGTCTACACCGCCATCTCGCGTGCCCGGACCCACGCCGAAATCTGGACCACCGACGACTCGCTGCGCGCCGCACTGGCGCGCCCGATCCGCCGTCAGGGCGGTCTGCGCGAACGGCTAAGGTCACCATAAACGCCGCAAAGCTGCGGCATTCACGGGTATCCGCACGCTCTTGATCTTCCGCCAAAATCCAGCGCGGAAGAGCTTACGGCATCACCAGCATCCTTCCACGGCGGGGCCACGCTTGCCGGTCTGATCGAGGCTGAGGGTGCCGCACTTGGTGTCGCGGGTCAGCTGCGCGTTGATCGGTGTAGCCGTCAGGCTGTAGGACGACACGCTCAGCGACGCGGCCGGCACGTCGTACTGATAGTTGGCACCGGTTCGCTGGGGAGTCGCGCAGTCCAGGGTCAATGCCTTGCTCGCCAACGGATTGGCGGTCCCACCAGCGTCAGCTTTGTAGCTGAGATTGGTGGTGTAGAACCGCTCCATGTAGTTCGCGTACTCCGACAGGCAGCCTTCCGCCGCCACTCGCTTGGTCTTGGTGATGTAGTTGGTGTACGTGGGCAACGCGATCGCGGCCAGGATCGCGATGATCGCCACCACGATCATCAGCTCGACCAAGGTGAAGCCAACACTGCGCAGGGCATGATCCTGCCCGCGAGCCGCATGGAAATGGCGGACAAGCGGCATCACGTATCCAGTGCCCACGGCCACCGACCTGCTTTCATTCGACAAGAGCGATTTCATCATTCATTCCTTTACTGGGCGATCAGCTCTCGCCAGGAGACACGCTGCAAGGTCCCGGAGGTACCGGAAGTCTTGATGCTGGTGGCGCTGCCATTGTCGAAACTCACCAGCATGCTGCCGCCCATGAAGATCGGGTTGTTGGGCAGCGAGTTGAAGCCCATGCCGCTGGTGGCCACCGCTACGCCATTCACCATGATGTAGTCCGCTGGCTGATTGATCTGGCCATCGCCATTGAGATCGAAGAAGCTCGACTTCGGATTGGTGCCAGTGAACGGGTCCACTGCCATGATCCAGCCGCGCCCGGACGGATTGCAGAGATCGGTCGCCTGTGGAATACGCGTCGTCGCAAGCAATTGATTGCCCTGGAACTGGTTCGGGGTAACGATCCGCTCGCCTTGGGCAACCTGGTTGGCCGTGTAGGTCACCTTGCCATCATCGGCCGTGGTGCTGGTTGGCGACAGCAAGTCGATGTACCAGCCCGACTTGCCGGCCATGTCGGAGGTAGCCGGCGAAGCCGTTACCGCACGCGCCGGTGCGACCGCCGGTGTTTTTACGGTGTCATCGTCATTCAGAACCTCCGGGGTTCCCGGCGTTTCCGCGATGATGGATCGCTGCACAAGGCTGCTGCGGCCCTTGGTTCCATCGACAGCCACCCCGCTGGTGGCCGATTTCACGATCAGGCCGTACCAAGACTGGTTTTTCGTATTGGCAAGATCCGTCGAACTTAGGTACTGACCTGTGCCGAAGAACACCCACAAATCCTGAGTAATCGGGTTCTTGCCGACCAACATGCCGGCGGTGATCGGCTGCGCGTTGCCGCCAGTGGCTGCGTCCATGGCGGTGAACAGCTTGGTGCCGGCACTTGTGGGCGTGGATGCGTACGTAGTTACGTCCTGCCCTTTCACCTTGGTTGTGGTAGCGGTGTTGAGGCCGAACGACCATACCCGGCCTTGCGCATCGCCCGCATAAGCCACGGTACTGATGCCGACGGATAGGTCGCCCATCCACACGGCTGGGGCCGCCAGACCATTCCCGGTCGTGGAGTCCGTTTGATGCACATTGAGCGTGCCATCGCTGATGGCGAACTGCAGCAGGGCAGCCGTACCGTTCTTGCTGTTGTAGCCGTTGCCGATCAACACCGACCAGTTCTTGTCGCCCGTCAAGTCAGTAGCGTCGACGGTGGTCTGGGCGATCACCGGCTTGCCAGTCATCTGGCCGATATAGTCGGCGTTGGCCTTGCCGTCGCCGGCGGAACGCTCCCACAGCAGCTTGATATTGGTCGGGTCGGTCACGTCCAGCGCATAGATCGCCTTGGCCAGGCCGCGGCCAGTGGTGCCCACCAGCACCGTGTGCCAGGCCGATCCAAAATAAACGTCAGCCACTGTCAACTCGCCGTCGTTGAAGAACTGATGCGGCACGGTCGTCGTGCCGTAATCAGGGTTCGCCAGATCCTTCAAGCCGCTGGTGATGACAGCGGCCGGCAAATAGGCGAAGTCTTCGATACCGGTATTCGCATCGAATCCGTGCAGCATGCCGTCGTTGGCCGCCACATAGATCAAATCCTGGCGAGTGGTGGCTGCATAGGCAGCGAACGTGTCCGTTCCGGTGAACGCCTGGCCGACGAACTGGTTCGCCTCGGGCTGGCCCGCATAGACCGGCTGGGAGTTGACGATATCGCCAAGCGGGGTTTCACGCGTGCGGTAGATACCGTTCGTGGCACTCTTTTCCATCGAAGCGTCGCCGCGCAGATAGTTGATCATGTTTTGCTGCGCCGTCGCGTCGCTACCCAGGGCGGCCAGTTCGTTGCTCGACAACCCGGTCGTGGTCTTGAAAGCCACCGCCGCCACCGGACTCACGGTCGGGTTGTAGGTATAGATATTCCGGCTGCTGGCCGCAGGCAATTCGCTCGCCGCGGTCCAGGTGGGCGTCAGGGCAAGCATGCCGTTGTTGGGATCCACCGCGATCGCCTTCAGGTCGCCCTTCCAGTTGCCGGTGTAGTAGTTCGCCTGGTAGGCGAACGCGCCAGTCTTCAACTGGGTGGAGTTCGCGGCCAGGCTGGCACCGGTGCCCACGCGATCAGAAGCACGCTGCAGCGCTTTCTTCAACGCCTGGCTGAACTCATCGGGCGTCTTTGCCGAAGCGAACCCACCGTGGCCGTTGACCGCGGCATGTGCCAGATCAGCGATGTTGTAGATACTGTCTTTCGAAGGCGTGGGCCAGCTGAAACCGGTTATGGCGGAGCCGCCGTTGGCCCAGTCAAAAACCTGTTGAACCGTGGTGCCAGTGGGCGAAATACCGGTTGGCGCAAAGCCCATGCCCAGTGTGAACGTGACCATGTGTTGCCAGAACGCCACATCCTCCTTGTTGGTCGGCACTTCGTTGGTGACTGTCGGTCGCAAATCCGTCACCCAGTATTTCATGGCGACATCGGCCAATGTATTGCTGGCTCCATCCGAATAGGGTGCCGCCGGAGTGTAGGTATAGGGCTGGTTGCTGGGACCTGTAATAGGACCTTTTGTGGAATTATCCATGTTGCCGATATTGGCAGGATCACTGCCGTTCCAAAAACCGTCCGTGGTCAGGATGGTATACGCCTGACGACAGGCGAGCTCTGTCGTGTCGGTAGCCGAAGTCTGCCACGGCTGGGCTGTCTGGTAATACTGACCAACAGCATCCAAAGATCTGCGCAAGGGCGTGGAGTTGTTAGCTTTTCCACTATTTATCCATGACCAGAAATTGGCTTTCTGGGTACCGGAGGAACCATCACCAAAAGGAACGACTTTTGCGATGTAGTTGTCGTTGCTGCCGTACTTGTCCTTGAACGCCGGCAACCCGCTGTCGTTGTTTCCATTGATTGAGCCAAAACCGATACGGAAGGTTGGGTCGATGGTCGAGAACGCGTTCATCACGCCACTTTTGGCCATCAGCAGGCGCGTGTGATAGTAGGCAAACCAGTTGGCAATATTCTGCCCGGCAGTCAGGGCTGTGCCGTTCTGAGCCAAAAGCGCATTGCCATCAGCGTCCTTGTTAGGCGCGGCCACACCCGACGTGTCCGACGCCACTACACAATTGGCTTGTGTGCCGCAGTTCGTTGCAGCCACGTAATACACGGAATAAGGGCCAGCAGCTGCGCCAGTCGAATACTTGAAATACTTTGCGTTTGATGTGGTATACAAAAAATAGCATACGTCGCTGCGTGAATTGTACGTATAGCCGCCATAGCCATTCATGCTGTCGTACTTGTTGCTACAGCTATATTCACTCCAGATGTTTGTTCCGTAGTACTGCGCAGACCCAGTCGAGTAATCAATATTAGTACCACCATTACCCGAGCTGTACGCGGTCAGATCCTTGCTTCCGGAGGATTGGTTGAATCCATTGACCCAGGCACTTGTCAGACCGGATGCATCCGGATATCGCGTGCCATCCGCCTTGACGGGCGGTGTATAGACGACTTTCGGGTTGTAATAGACACCATTGTTGTTCGAGTTGATTAGCGCATCGTTATTTGAACTATTATTAAGGTAATCCCAGTCCGGCATGTAATCCCAAGCCATCGACCCCGAATCGTCCAGCATCAGCGTGATATTCGGCGGCAGCGGCTTCTGGATGATCAGCGGGGCCTGATCGACTAACGGGCTCGGCGTGGTGGCAGCCAGCGCGGGCGAGAAGGCGACGCCAAGAAGCCAGACAGAGAAGCCGGTGGTCAGCAACCTGCCGAGAAAGTTGCCGGGACTGCTGTGCAGACGGGAGATGATGTTCATGTCGAATCCGCTCTGTGCGATGGTGCGGCATGGGAAGGCCCATGCGCCCTTGTGAAGCCAACGTATGGCGGGAAACTCAACCCTGCTTGATCATGGCCTGCAAGACGACCACGGCGCGGTCGCCTACCTGGGCCGGATTGCCGCTGCGGACCGTGACGCGGTAATAGATGTTGGTGATGGAGCCACCGTTGACGCCGTAGTTGTGCGAGTTGGCGCTCTGGTTGAAACCGGTATTGGCGCTTGGGTCCTGAAAATTGCCCATGTTCTCGATCACGTACTGCGGCTGGCCGATCGCCAGCGAGCTGGCGGTGTACTGACTGGGAGCGAGGGTTTTGATGCTGTCCGGATTGGCCTTGATCCAGGGATCATCAAAGGGGTTGGCCAGGCAAACCACGCTGGCGGACTGGCAATTGCGGGCTACGTCGGCAGGGCTGGTAGGAATGCTTGCCGCCGCCACACGCATGGCTGCTTCGGCATTCTGGAAGGCGATCTGCCGGTCATACATGTTGGCGGACATCTTCTGCTGCATGATGGTGCCGCGCACGGCGGCCAGGCCGACCAAGGTGATCACCACCAGAAGAATCAGCGCCACGACCAGCGCAACGCCACGCTGGTTGGCACGGGGCGGCGCGCCGCGTTGGCGGCGTTGGCTGCGCGAATGCCTGACGAAGCCGGACAGGTCGACGGACATGGTGGCGTGACTCATTTCATTGCACCCTGTTGCGCACGGTGGTGGTGGCAGTAAAACTGCGCGAGATGGGTTTGGCAGTGGTCCCGGCCCGCTTGTCGACACTTTCCAGCGAGAGACTGACCTGCACGGCGTCGACCACGGCCCAGTTGGCGCCAACAGTCGCCGCATCCACGAAGCTTGCGCCGCCGGCCTGGTGATAACGGATATTCATGGCGGTGACATCGCGCACCATTTCCTGGGGGGTCGCCGTGGGCGTCGTGCCGCTGGTGGCCACGCTCATGCGATACAACGACGTACCACCCACGGGATTGGTGCCGATGTACCAGTCCACCGCAGCCAGCTTGAAGATCTGCGAGTTGGGCCCGAACTGGTAGCCGTTGCCATTGGTGGTGCAGACGGTGGGATAGCCCATGCCCTTGGAGCAGTTGCCCGGCGAAGGATTGTTGCCGTTGTTGTGATCCAGCGTGACGTTGCTGCTGTTGTAATTGGTGATTTGGACGATGGTCGCGTGATCGGGGTCGCATACGATGATCACGTCGCCCTTGACCAGATCCGAGGTCGTGTCGTTGAGCTTGAAATTCGCAGCGGTCGAACTGGGTGTGGCCGCCACGCTCAAGCCCGTGTCGGCGGCACCGAGCAGCTGCAGCGAGTCTGTCTGGTTGGCGCCGGTAGCCTGATTTTGCCCCGCCAAGGCAGGGTCGGTGGTGGCAGTTCCACTGCCGTATCCGTGCACGGCATTGCTCCAATCGGCCCACCATGTCAGCGCGCCTCCCCCGCCGGGCGCAGCATTGAGTACGTTGGCGACACGCCCCGCGTTGCCGCAACCGGTAAGCCCGGCATCGCGGATATCGCGCGCCATCATTTCGAACGCGATGCGCGAACCATCCTGCACATCGCCCAGCGCCTGGTTGGTGCGGTAGGTGCGTTGGTTGGCCAGGAACACGCTGACCACGCCGCCGACGACGATCAGGCCAAGCAGCATGGCGACCATCAGCTCGATCAGGGTGAAGCCGGAGGAAGGCCGCGCCAGTCGGGCTGCGCTTCGGGTTGCATCACGATGAATAAGGGAGCACTTGCTCATAACATGGCCTTGGTAATGACTTGCTGGCTACCCGCCCCCGTTCGACTGTCGTCGAAAGTGATGGTCACGGTGCATTCGGCGCTAGCCGTGCCTGCGGCTGTACAGGCGATCTTGCCGGTGGTACTGGCAACGGCACCCAGGCTTTTGTTGCCGAGCTCGTCGCTGCACCACCGATTGAGCTGGAAACTGGCGAGGGAGCCGCTTGCCGCAGGACAAGCGTTGGCGGCAATCGGCGTCGACGTGTTGTAGGCACCGCTGCGAGCACCACCAATGTCCGCGCGCATGGCATCCAGGATCGAGTAGCTGGCGATCGTGGCCATGCTGCGCGCCATCGCGCTGTTGTTGGTGGAGAGCGACATGGCCTGCAACGCGGCGATGCCGAGGAAGGCGATGGACAGCACAAGCACGGCGATCAGCACCTCGATCAGGCCGACGCCGGACTGAGCGGTAGCGGTCGAGCGTGGACGAGTGCCACGCACCCATCCTGCGGAGGAGTTGTTCATCACGGGCACGCTCCCGAGGCGGTGGTGACCGCAATGATCGAACCGGCTGTCATGTTGATGCAGCGGTGGTTGTTGGTACTCATCGCACTGGTGGAAATATCGGCGATCAAGCCCGTGAGCGGGGCGGTACCAGTGACGGCATGCCCCAACCCCTGACCGCCGAAACGTACCGCTGCCATGGTGCCGCCGGTGAGCACGATTGGCGCGGCGAGCCCGGCTGGGCCTGCACGCACCCGGGTGGGCGTACCGTTGACCAGTGCGTAAACCGCGCCGACTTCCGTGCACTTGGTACCGAGCGTGTCACTACCGTTGGACGCGTTGCCGCAGAGTTGGGTACTGGCGTTGCGCTTGATCGCCTCCATCCGCGCGATATTGATCGCGCCGACGACATCGTTGGCCGTGGTGGTGAGCTTGTTGGAAAGCGTCAGCGACTTGAAGCTCGGCACCGCGATCATGATCAGCACCAGGGCCACGGCCATGGTGATCAGCAGCTCGACCAGGGTGAAGCCGCGTTCGCGCCGCCGCGCCGCGACCGTTACCGATCCGCACTCCGGCGAGCGACCGCCGAGATTCGTCGGCTTACGCGTTTCGATCAGCGAGACGCCTCGCTGACGCGACAAGACTTGCATGGAATTCTCCCTGATACCCCTGTAGCCACTGTACCTATCGACCCTGTTCCGGCCAGCCTCCAGCCGACAGGCGGTAGCAATTGCCCGACAAGCGGCTGATGGCGGCGCAGAAAAGGTGACCGGGTTCACGCGCAGTCGGCCAGCGCGGCGGCGATCGCATCGCAGCCGTTCCAATCGCTACGGAGCGGCCTCGATCCGGTTTCTGCCGTTGTCCTTGGCGTGGTACAGCGCCGCGTCCGCGCGCCGCACCAGGGAAGCGGCCCCCGTATCGGCGTGCCTCAACTGGGCGACGCCGAGGCTGATCGAGAGCTGCAGTTCGATGCCGGCGACTGTCGGCCGCGCGGCAGCCACGTTGGCGCGCAGGCGCTCGGCCACCTGCAGGCCACCCTCGAGATCGGTATCGGGCAGCATGACCAGGAACTCCTCGCCGCCCATGCGGCCAAGCCGATCGAACTGGCGCAGCGCTCCTTGGCAAGCCTGGACGATCTGCTCCAGCACCTGGTCGCCGACCGGATGACCATGCCTGTCGTTGACGCGCTTGAAGTGGTCGATGTCGAGCATGATCACGGTCAGCCCGCGATGGGTACGGCGTGCCTCGTCGACGGCCATGTGCAGCATGTGTTCGATATGACGGCGATTGGAGATGCCGGTCAGCGGGTCGGTGAGGGCCAGCCGGTGCAGGCGGCGGCTCTGGCGCCATTGCCGCCATGCCAGCCAGAGCATCAGCACCAGCAGCACTCCGGCAAGCAGGATGGCCAGGCGCTGCCAGCTGCGAACGCGCTCCAGCGCAGCCAGTTGCTGCTCCTTGAGCGCCTTGTCGGCAGCCAGCTTGCGGTTCTCCAACTCACGCCGTTCGGTATCGAACTGGTAGCTCATCAGCGTGGTGATCTGGGTCTTGGCCATGCGCGCCAGCGCGGCATCGGCCTTCATCTTGAGCTTGAGATCCGCCAGCGCAGCGGATGGCTTGCCCAACGCCTCCTGGTTCTTCGAGCGCTCCTCGTACAGTTCGGCCAGGTAACGCATGTTGTTGCTGTGCCTGACGTTCGCTTCGGCAACGTCGAACTCGCGCGCGGCCAGCTCGTGCTGGCCCAGACCCGCGTGGGCCTCGGCCGACTGCAGGGCCAGCATGCCGGTATTGGACTTGTCCGAGACGTCCTGGAATTCCCTGACGGCGTGCTCCAGGTACTGCAGCGCCTCGGCGTACTGCTGCCGGGCATTGCCGCTCTCCGCCAGCGCCAGCAGAGCGGCCCCCACGCTTTGCCGCGAACCGGTTTCACGCGCCAACGCCAGAGCCTGCTGCAGGGGCGCAACCGCAGCGGCGGCATCGCCCCGCTCGGTTGCCAGGAACCCCAGCTGCAGGTTGACCACCATCTGTTCCTGCTTGTCCTGCTTGCGCTGCGCGAAGATCATCGATTGCCGCAGGTAGTCGCCGGCCTTGTCGTACTCCCCCAATCGCCGGTAGATGGTGGCGATGCTGATGAGATTGGACTGCGCGGCCGTCGTATTGCCCGCCACTTCATAGAGACGCTGCGCCTCCAGGAAATCGAACAGGGCTTTCGCCTGCTCGCCCAGCAACGACTGGGCGCTGCCGCGCCAGGTCAGTCCGTCGGCGATCAGGCGACCGTTCTCCAGACGCCGCGCAATCCGGATGCCCTCCTCGTAAGCTGGCAGCGCGTCGCGCTCCGTGGTGACCCGGCCCTGGTAAAGGCCACGGCAAATCTGGAAGTTGGCCTCCGCTTCCAGGTCGGCCGCCTGGCGGGCCTGCTCGATGCCGCCGCCTGCATAGGCGTAGCCGCCGTTGGCGTCGTTGTCGAACGCCAGGAAGCAGTACATGTATTCGTACCGGCGCCGCCGGTAGGCATCGTTGGACGGCAGCAGGGCACGCAGGCGATCGAGGGTGTGGTCGACGGACGCCTGGCTGTTGAGAGCCACCTCACCGTTGTCCAGTCGCCGGATGAGCTGGTCGAACGCCACCGTGTCGCGCACCGACGCCTGCGCCGCCGGTTCGGCATGCGCGCACAACGCCGTCGCCAACAGCAACACCAGCACACCAGGCAAACCACGAAATAGTCCGGACAACACGCCCCCAAGAAAGTCGATTCAGACCCTCCATGTCCGCACGGCGCAGGCCGTCGTCTCGTTATCGGCCGGGTCGCGAAAAACCTGAAGTATGCTTGGCCCGCCGGCGAGACCGCGGCCCGACAGCCGCCGACCGGAGCGCCGGCACCACCATTTCACGTTGTCCGGCCCCGCCGACGACGCGATGCTCGTCACAACAAAATAACGTCGCCGGATCAGCTCCACCGGCGGGCTCCAGGCCGAACGTTCGAACCAGTGTTGGGTCGGCGATGTGACCTTCATCAGTACGCGTGCAGGCTAGTTCTACCTCGCCGAACTGATCGACTTGTGCTCGCGCAGTATGGTCAACTGGCCATGCCCGATCGCAACGATGAGCCTCTGGTCTCCACTGCGCTGCGCATGGCGATCACGCATCGGCAGTCTGCTGGAGGTCCGATCCATCACACCGATCGCGACGTGCTGTATAGCTCGGGCAACTAACGTCGTCTGATGGCCACACATTAGCCTGCTACCAAGCATGAGCCGCCATGGCGATTGCTACGACAATGCGACAATGCGTGCGTGGGGAGCCTCTTCTCGACGTTGAAGAACTAACTCATTTACAGCCAAGCCTTAACTACACGCGACGCGGCGAGGATGGCCATCGTCAGCTACATCGAGGGCTTCTACAACCGCAAACGGCTGCATCAGACACTGGGGCTATCGAACACCGGCGGTTGTCGATGACAAGCCATGAGTGCCTAAGAAAAAACCAGGCCACTCACTCCGACCCTGAGGCTCTGTCGGTTCTCCTTACAGGCTGTATGAGCGTGAGCATAGAGAATCAAGGCTGGGGCAGTGCAAAGATCCACACACTATTGGAAACCTCATCTGCGGCAAACCGTTTACGCTTCCCATTGAAGATGGTTTCCCATATGGGGAGATTCAATTCTTCATCTCTGTGATCGAGAACAATTGCATGCTCCCCAGCGACTGGCATCCACTTTTTTGACCAAACGTTTTCTTGCTCGAAGTAGCGAACCAGTTGCGCGTCCCCAGCGATAGTCCAATTCATGAATGCAGTACCTCGCAGGGCGCACGCTCAAAGTCGATGATATCGAACTAGATAGCATCATCTCTTTTCACCCAAGTAGCCATTGTCTAAGAGATCTTGGACGGTCAACTTCTGCCCGGGTGCCACCTCTGGAATCTTGTATTGCTCGCCATTGCCCGCCTCGCCAAATGCTGGTGCAACGCCCGATTCTTCCACCGTGAATGGCTTAAGCACGACGTATTGATTATACGGCTGTACGGCTCTGCAAAAGCCTGGTGCCAAAGCTCTCTGTTAGAGGCGTGGCTACTGGTGACAGGTAAGCGCCGCCTATTTCGCCAATTCGGTCAATAACCGCGCCTACGTCAAGGGTGTGGCTAGTCGTCGTATTCGGCAATGCACCATTGTTCGCAGGCCAATTCCAGCTCCCTTTTGGAAGGCGATATTATCGGCTCACCATTATTCCTCATACCCTTTCTTGCAAACTACGATGAGGCCTTAATAACACGGATGAGGTCGCTAAGTTCCCATGCCCCCTTATTGAATATTGGCAACAATTTTGGCCATTTAATGTCGCCACGAACAAATGTCTTTTTTTCCTCGTCAAAGTAATCAATAAAGCATTGCCCCCTTTCTCTCTCTACTCGCAGTAAGCCGATGTCCGATTTTACTTCTGCAACAAAATCACCAAAGCTTTCCTCATTATAACGAATTATCCGCACATCAAGTGGCTTTACCCCAGACTTATCGAATTGCTCCATCAAAAAAGAATTTGGAATCATGTCATCTTCCTTTGGCCGGAGGGATTAGTCGTATGCCGTCGCTGGAAACCGCATATCCTTTTTGCCTCATATACTCGATTTCTCGAGCATAGTAGGACCCAGGTCGGGCCGATTGCGCGGGTGTCGCTAATATTACGGTGTCTCCCCTATCTATAGTCCTATCTAAAAATGTAGTATTTGCCGCCCATCGCTGATCTTCTGACATTGCATTCCATACACTATCCGGAATTTGATAGCGCCTTGCTCCAATGTCATCTGACATAGTCACGTATTCAGGGTAGTGACCCAGAACAGTCTCTCCTGTATTTCGCTTGGCTGGAGCCAAGATACTGGCAACCTTTTCACCATCCGTAGCCACGTCAAGCGATTTACCAGCATTGGCAGCCAGCCCCTCGCCGGGTACGGCCCCGATGATCGCCGCTGCTGCTGCCGTGCCATCTTGATCGCGGATCGCCACGCCCAACTGTCCGTAGGGCCCGAGCGCACCAGCTCTGAACATAGGATACAGCGTGGCCAGCTGCGCGTAGGTATGTACTTCGTCGGTCGTTAAACCTTGACCGCTTGCCACCTTACGCTCCAGGGACTCCATGGTGCCCTGATCGCGGAGGGTGTTGGCCATGTCCTTGTAGCCAGACAAGTTGACCTGACTGCCGTGTTGCGCAGGAGTCTCATCACTGCCGGTGATGCTCGACGCGAGATCACTGAGCATGCCGCTCCATTGCTTGTGGAACTCGCCGTCGTAGTACTGGCCGTTGATTGTCGAATCAGCACGTTCGGTAGACGTCGCCGTGAAGTAGCCGTTTTGCTTCGCCCAGTCGGGGGTGTTATTGGCCAGCCAATGCTTGGCGTCGTTGTCATCTGGCCCCAGCTTGCCGGCCCATGCATCGTCCACCTGCCGCAAGCTCTGCTTGATCAAGATGGTTTCGGCATCGCGCTCGCTAACTCCAGGATGCTCGGCTGCGTACTTGGCGGCAAGTTCACCCGTGATCAGCTTGATTTCGTTCGGATGCAACTGGCGATTGAAAGCATCACCGGCAAGTGCAGTACTTGCGCCTGCGCTACCACCCACAGCTCCACCGATGGCCGCGCTGGCCAGCTGCATATAGGTCTTGCCTTCAGGGCTGTAGGGATCAATGCCCTGATCGCGCAAGTACTTTTCCATAGCCCCGCTTGCAGCTTGGCTCGAACCTGCACCCAGAGCACCCTGTAAGGCATTTCCATCTCCCAGTGCGGCCGTCGCGGCACCGACCAACCCGTGGAGAATGATCTTGTTAGACCCGCCTTCACTCCATGCATCTAGCCGCCGCTGGGCATCAGCTTCGGCAGCACTGTCACCAGTATCCCGAGCTTTTGTTAGATCAGCTGCAGCCTGGGTTTGCATGTAGCTGGCGATATCGCCGGCTGCCCGCATGCCCACCTGCCCGGCCGCGTTGCCCAGCTCCTGCTGCTCCGCCACTTTCTGCTGATCGAAGATCGACTTGAGGCCGGCGGCGTCGATATCCGGCGTGCGATCCAGCTCGCTGAGATCGGTCTCCGGGTTGTCGCGGGTGATGATCGTGCCCTGCGCGATGCCCGCCCGGGTCGTGCTGCTCTTGTCACCGAACTGCGGCACGCCAATGCTTGGCGAGGCACTGGTACCGCCATTGCCGGAGCCCACGCTGATGCCAGCGCTCATCGCGCTATAGCTGGCGCTGTTCTTCAGATCGCTGAAGCTCAAGGTGCCGGTGTCGAGCAGGTTCAGGGACGAATCGGCGGTGCTGGCGATCGCGGCGCCTTTGAGGTCAGTGTGGCTGCCCACGTGCACTTGGAAGCCACCGTTGCCCGCACCGATGCCGCTGACCTGGTCCACGCTCGTGTAGTTGCTGTCGACCATGCCGGCGCTGGCGTGCACTTCGCTGCCCGAACCGTAAACATAGGTGCCGCCGGCCTGCCACGAGTGGCTGGCGTAATCGTCCGTGGTCTGCTGACTCTCCAGGGTCAGGTCGTGGCCAATGGTGGCCAGTACCGTATTGCCCTTGGCCTGGGCACCGCGGATCGTGGCGTCGTTGCCGGCCAGCAGGCTCAGCGTGTCGCTGGCGGTGACACTGCTGTTGGCGTAGCTGGTGCCGTTGCCGTGGGCCACGCCTTTGCCACCATCGGCGGTGGCGTAGAAGCCGGTTTGGCTGCCGATGCTGATACCTAGTTCGCCGCGCGCGTTCGCGCTGTGGTCGCTCTGCGTGTGCTGCTCGGCCTGGCTGAGCAGGTTGAGATCGTGGCTGGCAGCCAGCGCGACGTTGTCGCCGCTGACCTGGCTACCGATGACGTTGAGGTCACCGTTCGTCGCAGCGATGGTGACGTCGCCCGCGCTTTGGATATGGCTGGCGTAGGCGATGTCGTCGTGGGTATCGCTGTGCGCCGAGGCGCTGCTGGCGCCGATGCCGATGCGCAGGCTGACGCCGCTTGAATTCGCAGCACCTTGTGCGCCACCACCACTGCCAGCACTGCCAACGCCGGCGCTGCCACCCTTGTAGGCATCGCGTGCCCCATACGCCGCCTGTGCCGCGTACAAGGCCTTCAACCGCTTGTCGCTGACCTGCCCGGCGCGCTGGCCTGAGGCGTAGGCCTGCTCCGCCGCCGTGGCTGCGCCGCCGGTGAGGCCGGCCATGATGCCGCCGGTGTGCAGCGACTGGGTCTGGTGGCTGTCGGCGGTGCCGACGGCGGCATCGATGGCGACGTTCTGGCCGACGATCGCGGTGCCGGCCTGGCTGAGCACGTCGCTGCCGGTGAGGTGCACGTCCTGCCCGGCGCTCAACGTGACGGCGCCATCGGTGCTGCCGATCAGGCTGCCGGTGGGCGTGGTGTCGGTCTCGCTGGCGGTCTGCGCAGACTTGGCCACCCCGAACATGCCGTGCAGGCCGCTGCGCTGCGCGCCGTAGGTGTTGACCGCGAGGCTGTGGTCTTCCGTGTGGGCGTTGTCGGCGATGCCGATGCTGAGGTCGTGACCGGCAGCCAGCACCACGTCGTGGGTGCCGGCGATCTGCGTGGCCTGCGTGGTCAGGTCGTGGCCGGCGGCCACGCTGACGTGGTCGCCGCTGAGCACGCTGCCCACGGCGACGGTATCGCTGCTGCTGTTCTGCTGCACCTTGTGGGTGCGGGTGAACAGGTCGCCCTTGGAGGTGCCCACCAGCACGCCCAGGCCGCCGCCACGCTTGGTGGTGCTGCGATCGTGCTCCTCGCTGTGGAAGTCCTGCGCCGCACCGAGCAGCACGTCGTGGCCGGCGCTGAGTCCGATGTCCTGTGTGGCGCTGACCTGCGCGCCTTGAGTGGTCAGGTCGTGGCCGGCGCTCAGCGTTATGTTGCTGCCGCTAATGGCGGTGCCGATGGCGTAGGTATCGCTGCTGGCGTCGTGAGTGGTCGTGGTGCTGCTGGAGAGCAGGCCGCTATGGGTATGGGTGGTGTCCCTGCTGGCAGTGTGGTTCTCCTGTCCGGCATCAAGGGTGAGATCGTGGCCGGCGCCCAGGGCCACCGCCCCCTGGGCGCTGCCGATCGTGGCAGCGGCAGCGGTAAGGTCGCGGCCGGCGCTGACGACGACACTATTGGCACCGCTCAGCGTGCTGCCTTGCAGGGTTTCGTCGCGATGGCTCTCGCTGACCGCAGTGTGGCCTTCGGCGGCATGGGTCAGACTGGAAGCCACATCGGTTACGGTGTTCAGGGTGAGATCGCGCCCCGCGCCGACCGCCAGGATATTGCCTGCATCCAGTTGCGCGCCCTGACTGGCCAGGTCACGGCCGGCGACCACGGTGAGGTTGCCACCCGCCGTGACGCTGCTGACCGTGTTCGTGGTGGTATCGGCGTGATCGTAGTGCGGCCCTTCCGTGTGCACTGTATGACCGATCGCCGCGAGACTCAGGTCGCGACCGGCCAGCAGTTGGGCGTCCTTACCGGCAGAGATGGCGGTGGCCGTGACGGTGAGGTCACGGCCGGCGGCCAGACTGAGGTTGCTGCCGACGGTTACCGGTGCGGTGTCGAGATTGAGGTCGCGACCGGCGCTGATCGCCAGATTACCGCCCGCTCTGATGCTGCCCGGCTGCAGGTTGCCCAGTGCCACCGTGCTCACCGGCCCGCTCAGGCCCGTGAGGTCGACCGCGCCGAGCGCGATGGCGGCGTCGATACCGCTGCGCACGTCGTTGCCGGCCACTAGGCTGACGTTGCCGCCCGCGCCGATCGTGCCGCCGTTGAGGATGTCCTGCGCAGCACTGACGCTGAGGTTGTTGCTGGCGCTCAGCGTGCCGCTGTTGAGCAGGTTGGCGGCGGTGAGCTGCGCGCTGTCGCTGGCGGCGATGGTGCCGTTGTTGGTGATGTCGCCGCTGGCAGTGAGGATCACGTTCTTGCCGGCGATGGTGGCGCCACCGGCGGCCAGCGCCCTGGCATGTGCTGCCGACAGGTACACCACCGGCACCAGCACCTGCTGGCCGTCCACCGTGGCGCTGACCAGCCACACCATGTCCTGGGTGAGGTTGGCCATCTGCCCGGGCGTCAGCGCAATGCCCACGCTGAGATCGAACTGTCGGGCCACCTGCACGCCAGCGTCCATCAGTGTGCGGTACTGCGCGAGCGCATCGGTGTTGTCGTCGAGGAAGCGGCGGCCGGTGAGTGAGGCGATCTGGTCGAGTACCGTGCGCTGTTCGTAGAAACCGTCGCCCAGCCGCTTGCGCATGTCGGACGGGTCGATCGCCAGCTGGTCCATCATGTAATCGCTGCTGATGAACTGGCTGTACCGGGTGAAGCGCGGGTCGGTCTCGATCAGGTACGGGCTGCCAGGATTGGTCTGCACCGTGTACAGGCCCGATTGCGGCAAAGTGACGGTGGGATGGCTGCCGCTCAGCGCGGAGACCACCTGCGGTGGCGGTGCGCTGGTGGTGGACGGCGTGCCTGGCGTGCCGGCAGCAACCGATGATCCGGCGTCCCCTGCAACGGGTGCCGGGCCGCCGGATCCCCCGGTGCGACCGGTCGGCAATCCCAGTGCGGTGCCGCCGACAACGACCGGCGCACTGTCGATCGCTATGTCGCCCACGCCAGCGGTCGAACCACCCACGTTGCCCACGGGAGCCGCGTTGCCGCCGCTCACCGCCTGGCTGCCGCCGTTCTGGCCCAGGCCGATCACCGCATGTACCGGCTGACCGTCCGCGCCGACCACGGCGTTGTCGATGGTGTGCGCCGTGATGCTGACGGTGTTGCCGGCGGTGATGTACGCCGGTGCGCTTTCGCCTCCGGGAAGGGTGATCCACGAGGGCGCCTGGCCGGTAGCCAGCGAGAGGGTCAGCAGCGCCGAGAGATCGGGACCGGTGCCCTGCGGATCGTAGGTTTCGTAACTGGAAGGGACCCAGCAACGACTCCCGCCGTTGATCGGCGCACACAGAGCATCGTCGTGCGACTCGCCCTCGAACCGTACCTGCAGTTCCGCACTGCGTTGCACGGAAGCCGTCGGCGTCCAGGCGATGTTCTCCACCGTTTCGCCGCCGATGGTGCCGCTGGATACCTCGCCGTTCTGCGACTGTCCGTTGATGACGAGGTTGTGTCCCGCGGCGAGCGTGGACTTGTCGTTGCGCACCGAACCATTGAGGCTGATGTCGCCGCCGGCGAGCAGGCGACTCTGCGCACTGGTCTGCACCAGTCGCTCCATCGACACCACCGTATCGGTGAGCAGCATCTGGAAAGTAGTGGCGCTGCCCTGGCCATAGGGATAGCCGATGCAGCGATAGTGATCGTTGTTGCGGCTGCCGCAATAAGCATCGGCGACGGCGATCTCCGGTGCATCGACGACCTGACTGGCATCCACGTAGGGTGGCTTGTGGGTTGGATCGGTGTCGTCGTAGCGGTAGCGGACCAGGGGCGTTTCGTTCAGCGTGTTCTGCACCTGTTCGGCTGCGTCGAGATTGTAGACCGACGTCTGGAATACCCGCCGCTCGTTGGTGAACTTCGTTGCCGCCAGCGTGACATTGCCATCGGCCTCTATATCCCCAGAGCGGTTGATCACCGCGGCACTGCGACCGCCGCTGGCATTCGCGCCGATGCGCAGATCGCCCAGGGTGAAGATCGTGGCGTCGCGATTGAGCAGGGTGCCGCTGACGAACAGGTCGATACCGCTGGTAGCGGCGATCAGCGCGTTTTGGTAGGCGGCGTTGTTGGTGGCGATCCCCAAGTCGCTGCCGTTGGTGAGGTTGCCCGCGGTGACGCCGATGCTGCTGCCGATGACCGTGCCGGTATTGGCGAGATTGGCGGCCTTGAGGGTGATCGCGTCGCCTTCGATGCGTCCCGCGTTGGTCAAGCCGCTGCGAGCGGTCAGCGTGGTGCCTGCGCTGTTGATGTCGGCACCGGCCGCGTTGTCGATGTTGGATGCGGTGACGCTGAGGTTGCGCACCGCGGTGAGCGTGGCGCCGGTCGGGTTTGTGAGGTTGCCGCCCAGGCTGAGCGTGAGGTCGCGGTTGGCCTTGAGCGTGTTGCCGCTGCCATTGGCATAGTCGCCGGGCAAGGCGAGCGTGAGATCCTGCCCGGCCACTGCCCGACCCACGCCGGTGAAACTGGACAGGGTGAGGTTGACGTTGCCGCCCGCAGCAATGTCGCCACCGCTGTTGTCGATCGACTGCAGGCCGAGACCGAGATTGCCGCCGGCACCGAGGCTGCCACCGGCATTGGCGAGGCGCGCGTTGGCATTGCTCCATGCCAGGTTGGCCGCCGCGTACAGCGTGCCCGCCGCATTGTTCATACCGCCCAGGCCAAGCACAAGGCTCTGTCCCGCCACCACGTGGCCGGACTGGCTGTTGTCCAGGCTCGTCGCGTTGAGCGTGGCGTTGCCCTGCCCGCCCAGCGTGCCGCCCCGATTGACGATGCTGCCGCCAGCGCCGATCGTGCTGACGCCATGCCCAGCGTTGGCAACCCGGCCACCGGTGTTGTCGATGCTGCCGGCGTTCAGCACCAGCGTGGCCGCACTGTCGCCGGCACCGGCTTCGATACGACCACTGCGGTTGCTGAGCGACGAGATCGCCGAGGCATTCAACGCCGACATTGCCTGCAACGCGCCGCCATCATTGACGAGCGTGCCCTGGCTGGCCACCGTCAGCGCATTGCCGGCGTAGATCTGTCCTGCGTTGCGCAGGCTGCCGGCGTGCACGGTCACCACGCCATTGCCGCCGAGGAAGCCGCCCATGCCGCCGGCCGCGGCATTGGTCAAGGCGCCGGTGGTGGTCACGCTCAGCGCCTGGCCGCCGGTTCCCTTGAGATAGCCGCCTGTGTTGTCCAGCGTGCCGGCACTTACCGTCATGCCGTTGGAGGCCTGCACGGTGCCGCCGACGTTGCTCAGCGCCTGGTTCAGGCTGAGTCCGGCGTGAGCCGCGGCGAACGTGCCGTGGCCGTTGTCCATCGACGCGGCATGCACGGTGGCGTCGCCGGCCATGCCGAAGCTGCCGCCGACGTTGCGCAACACACCGCCGGACTGGATCGCCAGCGCGCCGTTGCCGGCGACCTGGCCGCCGCTGTTGGTGAGGTCGCCGTCAGTGGAAAGGCTGAGGGTGCCGCCGCCGGCATGCTGGATCGCACCACCGCTGTTGTCCAGCGAAGCGGCGCTGATCGTGAGGTTGTCAGCATTGCCGGCCAACGTGCCGTGCGCATTGTCGAGCGTGCCTGCGAATGACAGCACCAGATCGTTGTTGCCGTTCTGCGTGAGCGTGCCGTAGCGGTTGTCCAGGCTCGTGGCCTGCAGTGCCCACACCTGCGCCGTGATCTTGCCGCCCTGGGCAGCACTGGCGCCGCCATTGAGCAGCGCACCCGGCGTAGCAAGAGTCAGCATGCCGTTCACCGCCAGGTCGCCCCCCTGGTTGGAGACGTTGCCCTGGGTTGCCGTGAGCGTGGCATCGCCACCAGCGCGAGTCTGGCTGCCGGACAGATCGATCGCACTGCCATGGAATACGAGATCGCCACCGGCCAACGCACGTCCGTTCGAGGCGAGGATGCCATCGGTGCCGACACGCAGCGTACCGGTCGTTCCCAGCGAACCATTGCCCTGCAGGCCGGCCGCCAACGTGCCGGCTCCCGTCAGGCTTACCGCCGCGATCGTGGTGTCGCCAGCCGCAGCCAGGGTGCCGGCATTGGCGAGCGCCCCGCTCACGTTCCACGCCGCACTGCCGCCCGCATAGGCGGTGCCGCTGGAGCTGGCATTGCCCTGCACGGCGACCTGCATCACCGCGTCGCTGCGCAGGCTGCCATTATTGGTCAGGCCGCTGGATGCCAGGCTCAGATTCTGCGCGCCGTAGATCGTACCCGCGTTGTCCAGCTTGCCGCCCAGCTGCAAGCTGGTCCGCTGGCTTCCGTAGAGCGTGCCGCCTGCCTGGTTGGCGACCGCGCCCGCAGCATCGACGTCGAGGTTGCCGCCAGCCTGGATCACGCCCGCGTTGCTGAGCAGCATCGCCGTATCGGCGCTGATGTCGCCAGCGGCGAGCAATTGACCTGCAGCCTCGTTGGTGAGGTTCTGGTTGCCGCTGACAGTAAGCGTAGTGCCTGCCTGGACCCTGCCGCTGTTGTCCAGGGTGACTGCCTGCAGCGTGGCGGCGGTGCCGCTCTGGACCTGGCCGCTATTGCGCAGATCGGTACCGGCCATGGTCAGGGCTTGGCCGCTTGCCACCTGACCGAGATTGCTCAGCCGGGTGGACCCGGTGAGCCGCATGTCGCCGGTGGCGCTGAGCGCGCCCTGGTTGGTCAGCGTGGCGCCGCCCATCGTCAGGCCGCTCTGATCCGCCTGGATGGTACCGCTGTTGCTGGAGTCATCCTGGGCGTCGAGGCTCATGCCCTGGCCGGCCTCGAGCAGGCCCGCGTTCGCCAGACTGTCTGCCTTGATCGTCACGTCCCGGCTGCCGTAGATGTCACCCTGCGCACTGGACGTGAAGGCACCGCCCGATTGGACATCCAGACGGCCATCAACCGCATAGAGCTTGCCGCTATTGGCGAAGCTGCCGCCGCTGACGAGGTACAGATCCTGCTGCGCCTGGATCGCCCCGGAGCTGCTTGCGTCTCCTGTGCTGTCCAGCGACAGCGAGCCGCCGCTGCGCAGGATGCCGGTGTTGTCCGCACTACCCGCGGCGATGACAACCGCATGCGCGCCATAGGCCAGACCATCGTTGACCAGCGCATGCGCGAGACCGAGATTCAGATCATGACCGGCGTAGACCATCGCGCCCGCCGCATTGACGAGCGACGTGGTGTGATCGAGCGTGAGATCACTACCGGCCTGCAGCAGGCCGGCGTTGCTCACCTCGCCCGTGTTGTTCACGGTCAGCGCACCGTCGGCGAGCAACATGCCTGTCGCGGCATTGCCGAGATCGCCGCCGCTGATCACGGCGTTGCCCTTCGCATGCAGGTTGCCCGCGTTGTCGATTGTGAGGGCTGACAACGCCAGATCGGTGCCGCTTTGCACCTGGCCGCTTGCGCTGTTCTCGAAGCCGCCGGCGGACAACGTGGTGGCCTGACCGCTGACCAGCGTGCCGCTGTTGCGGGCGGCGCCGATCACCTGCGCCTGCACGTTGCCCTGCGCGCTGAGCGTACCGCTGCTGTCCAGCGAACCGGCGGCCAGGGTGATGCTGCCCTGGTCGGCCTGGACGTGGCCCGAGTTGGCGAGCGCGCCACTCACGATCAGAGCGGCATCCTGCTTCGCCTCGACAGCACCCGCGTTGACCAGCGATGCCGCTTTCAGCGTGATGCCGTCGCTGCCGTAGATATCGCCGCTGGCCTGATTGTCGAACGCGCCACCGAGGGTCGCCGTCCAGCCACCACCCAGTGCATACAGCTTGCCGGCGTTGGCCAGGGTGCCGAGGCTGGTCAGGCTGAGCTGCCCACCCGCCTGCACGATCCCCGCCGTGTCAAGGCTTGCACCGCTCAGGCTCACGTCGCCATTGGCGACCGCCTGCCCACGAAGGACCAGCTCCCTGACTGCACTGAGGCTGATGTTGTGTGCAGCAGAAGCATTACCGGTGTGGGTCAGTCGGCCACCGCTGACGAGAGCAAGATCACCACCATCCACCTGCAACGTACCGTTGTTGACCAGGTCGCCAGCGGTCACGAGTCGCACGGCCTGTTTCGCCTCGACCGCCCCAGCGTTGACGAGTGATGCCGCATCCAGCGCCAGGTCGCCGCCAGCGTAGAGGTCACCCGTTGCCGTGTTGGTGAACGCTCCGGTGAGCCAGAGCTGCCAATTGCCGCCCAACGCGTAAAGCGCACCGCTGTTGTTCAGGCTGCCGCCATCGATCGCAAGCGTGGTACCGGCCTGGACAGTGCCGGCCGTGGTCAGCCGTGGTGCACTCAGGCTCACCGCTGTGCCGGCTACCAGGGTGCCGGTGCTGCTCAACGATGTTCTGCCGGCGAGTGCGATTTCGCCACCCGCACCCAGGTTACCGCGACTATCCAGCGTGTCGGCAGCGAAGCTGAGATCGCCGCGATCGGCTTGCAGGCTGCCGAGGTTGGTAGCCTGCCCGCTCACTTGAGCGTCAACGTTTTGCGCGGACTCCAGTGCACCGGCGTTGTTCAGCGATGCGGCGCTGAGGTTGATCGCTCCATTAGCCAGGATGCTGCCGCCGGATGCATTGCTCAGCGCACCACCCGCGTGCAAGGCGAGTCCACCGCCTTGTGCCTGGATCTCGCCGCTGTTGCTCAGCCGACCGGGCGCGCTCAGCATCATCGTGCCGCCGCTGTAGAGCGTGCCGGCATTGGCGATGTCGGCAGCGACGACGCTCACCGTACCGCCAGCTGCCAACGTGCCGGCGTTGCTCATGGCCTGCGCGCCGTGCAGCGAAAGGCTGCCAGTGGCACTGATCTTGCCGGAAAGCACCACGTCGCCCGCGCTGTTGAGTGTGAGGTTGCCGTCCTGCGCGGCGATCTGCCCTTCGTTGTTGATGCCCAGGCCAGCTTCGGTGCCGACCAGGCGTATGACACCTGCGTACATGCCTCCCACCGCGGACACGTCCAGTGCGACCGACGGTTGGGCATCCGTCGGAGCAAGGGCCTGCGTGGCCAGCGATGCCGCGTCCACCCGATTGGCACCGGTGACCATGTTGAGCTGACGCGCCCAGACGCCGGCGTTCACGCTCACCGCGCGGGCGATCAGATCGACGCGGTCGACTTCGCTCGCCCCCAGGCCGGCCCCGCCTACGGTGAGGTGACCACCGGTGACGCGATACCCACTGAGCGCACCGCTGGCGTCCAGCAGTGGTGTACCCGTGGCGAGCGTGACGTGCGGTGTGTTGATGAAGCTGCAGCCGGTGCAGTCGATGCCGTTCGGATTGGCCACCACCACATCGGCCGCGTGACCGGCTACCTCGATCGCGCCGCCGAGTTTGCTTGGGGCAATCGATGTGACCTCGTTGAGGATGAGTCGCGCCGATGAGCCGTTCGACAGGTTGGGGTTGCCTGCGACGTAACCAGCCAGTTGGGTGTTGCTGATCGCGCCGCTGTTGTTGAGGATCAAGCCCTGGCTGGTAACGTCGAACTGCTGGTAGCGGTTGTGCGAAAGTCCGGCGGCATTGGGCGCGGCAATGTTCACCAGCGCCACGCCGTTGGGCGCCTGCATGACCGAAGTGCTCGTGCTGCCGTCGGATCGCACCGGCGGGGGCACTGTCTGCGCATGGGTGTTGGGCACGCCCAAAGCCAGGCTGAGTGCCGCCCACAAAGCCTTCTGGCGAAGGCCCCGCGATAGGGTGTGCGGCGCGTGGCCGGAAGGCGGGTTACGAAGCGTGCGCGGGCGGATATCCATCATGACGTCGATCCCTGGTTTACCGAGGCAGTCCCTGTGGCAGGCCGAACACCTTGCGTCTGTGCCCCAGCAGACGCAGGCGGTGGAACATCAGTACGAATAGATCCACTGCATGCCAGCAGCGGGGCGCCGGGTACCGAAGCCGGACGGCGCCTGCAGCGCCCAGCCGGCGAACAGATCCCAGCTGAGGCCCCAACGGCCGCCGCGCACGCCAAGCACGGCGCCGCTGACGACATGACGGGTGATGCCCGGGGTCGGCGCACCGCCGGTGCGCCCCACATCCACACCGCCATACAACGCCACACCGCTGTGACCGATCGGCCAGCCCAATATGTTGCGCCAATACGCGCCATGCGGACCGCCGAGCGTACGCTCGCCGTCGAAGCCGCGAACGGTGTAGCGCCCGGCCACGGTGACGTAGTCCTCGACGTAGACCTGATCGCCGGTGCCCTGCACGTGCAGCTCGCTGGTCCACAACCACGGTTGCGCGCCGATACGGAACGGCAGGCCGAGGCTGGCATCCAGCGTGGCGATGCCGGTACGGAAGGTCGGACCACCGTTCACGCTCGCCGTCCAGTCACCGTCGAACCACGGCACGTTGCGGCGATAGGCCAGGCGCAGGTCGAGCTGTGCCTGACCCAGGTAGCGCCGATGCACGAGAGCAAGCTCGACCGAGCGTGTCTGCCGCCGTTGCACGTCGATCTCCACGCCATCCACATAACTGTGCGCCTGGCGTCCGCTGAGCGTGAACTGCACCGAGGTCTTGCTGCGTGCATCGCGATGCACCAGGCGCGAAACATTCATGCTGCTGGTGCGCGAGCGCCCGGTGAAGCTGAAGGTCTGTAGCGAGCCGCTCACCGGCTGGCGGTAGCCGTAGGCGTTGGTCGACGCGCTGAAGGTCCAGTTGTCCCAGGGTAGGCTGTAGCTGAAGTTCGATCCCCGCGTATTGTGCTCCGGGCCATCTCGTCCAACCGCATGGGTGACGCCAGCGACGAACACGTCGTTGATGCCCAGCGGATGGTCCAGAACCAGGTTCACGCCACCCTGCTCGCGCCCGGTGGCGTTGGAGCCACTGTCGTCGTAGTTGAGAGTCATGTGCCATGGCGTGCCGCGCCGGACGGTGAGTACGAGATCGGAAGTGCCCGGCTCGCTCCCGGGTGCGATATCGATCTTCACGTCCTGCGAAGACAGTCGCTTCATCTGCTCCAGCCCCTGCTCGATCGCGCGCAGATTGAGAAGGTCGCCGGGACGCAACGGCAGCGCATCACGCCATGCGATAGGGTCGGATCCCGGTGCGAAGCGCACACGTCCAACCAGACCAGGCACCAGCAGCAGGCGCAGATGCCCGTGCGAGAGATTCTGTTCGGGTGTCGCCAGACGCGTCGTGACGTAGCCACGCGCAAGAAGCAGGTCCGATGCGCGATGGACGACAAGCGCCAGCCCCTGCCGCCCCACACATCGTCCGGTGTAACGGTCCAGATAGCGCTGCAGAAAACCGAACGACTCGTGGCGCGGCCCTTCCAGACTCAACACACGCAGCGTGAAGCAGGGGCTTTCCTGCGGCAATGCCGTGGCGCGAAAGCCCTTGTCCATGGCGGGTTGCAGCCGCACGTCGGGGGCGTGCCGCATCTGGTCGCGCTGTTGCGCGGCGCGTGCGGCACGCTCGCGTTGTTCCTGGGTTTGTGCGGGCGTTTGCTGGGCCTGGACCCACGTTGTCAAACCGAGGCCGAGCACGCAAGCGATAATGCGCACCCGGTGAAGCAAAAAACCGCAGGACCGGGTTCCCAACATGACCAAAGCCCACTCTCCCTGTTAAGCCTCAGAGCATCAGCAGAGCTCCGAGCGTCCTTGTTTAGTTGCATGGCAAGCGTCTGTTGCCAGTATTCAACTTATCACGTCAGCCAAAACCGATCTGTAGGAAAATTCCCAAATATCTCCGCTCATTCGCCTCGAATATCAGACGCATCTCTGTTCGCGATGTCGCCCCGGTGTTGTACGGAACATTCTTGCGATCGTGCGCACCTGGAACGATGCCACCCTCGTGAACGGTCTTCCCGCTTTCGAAAAAAACAACGAAGCCCCGGAAAGCTTGAGCTTACCGGGGCTTCGAATGGTGCAGAAACTGGTGCCGGAAATAGGAATCGAACCTACGACCTACGCATTACGAATGCGCCGCTCTACCAACTGAGCTATTCCGGCGGGAGAGCCGGCGATTTTACGGGGAGGGGCGTGACGGTGCAAGGGCGGGCCGTGCCCGGCCCGTGGAGTGCCACCCGCCCACCCTTCAGGCGTTGGCGGAGCTGTTGCCGCCGACCACGCGCAGTTCCTTCGGCAGAGCGAAGGCGATGTTTTCCGGTTCGCCGTCCAGTTCGCGCACGTTGCCGGCACCCCATGACTGCAGGCGGGCGATCACGTCGCGTACCAGTTTCTCCGGCGCGGAGGCGCCGGCGGTGAGGCCGATGCGGTTGACGCCATCGAGCCAGTTGCGCTCGATGTGTTCGGCACTGTCGATCAGGAACGAGCGCACGCCCTGCTTCTCGGCCAGTTCGCGCAAGCGGTTGGAGTTGGAGCTGTTGACCGAGCCGACCACCAGCATCAGGTCGACCGCACCGGCGAGCCGGCGCACGGCGTCCTGGCGGTTCTGCGTGGCGTAGCAGATGTCGTCCTTGCGCGGCCCCTCGATGTCGGGGAACTTCACGCGCAGCGCCTCGATGATCGCCTTGGTGTCGTCCACCGACAGCGTGGTCTGGGTGACGTAGGACAGCTCGTGCGGGAAAGCCGGTGCCAGCGTGGCGACGTCCTCCAGCGATTCGACCAGCAGGATCTCGCCGCTGTTGGCCGGATTCCACTGCCCCATCGTGCCCTCGACTTCCGGATGGCCGGCGTGGCCGATCAACACCACGCTGCGGCCGATGCGGCCCAGCCGTGCCACTTCCATGTGCACCTTGGTGACCAGCGGACAGGTGGCGTCGAAGACCTTGAGATGCCGCTGCTCGGCTTCCTCGCGCACCGCCTGCGACACGCCGTGGGCGCTGAAGATCACGGTGGCGCCATCGGGCACCTCGTGCAGTTCCTCGACGAACACCGCGCCGTCGGCACGCAGTTTGTCGACCACGTAGCGGTTGTGCACCACTTCGTGCCGCACGTAGATCGGCGCGCCCCACGATTCCAGCGCACGCTCGACGATGGCGATGGCGCGATCGACGCCGGCGCAGAAGCCGCGGGGATTGGCGAGCAGGATGTCCATTGACGTCTCAGGA
>Ga0207702_10001007_pt1 | contig 28922 bp, 25 predicted proteins | sample KBSCornC62_FD_184302 | JGI IMG/M metagenome (GOLD analysis project Ga0207702, IMG submission 184302) | Corn rhizosphere microbial communities from Kellogg Biological Station, Michigan, USA - KBS Corn C6-2 (SPAdes) (version 2) | ecosystem: Host-associated > Plants > Roots > Rhizosphere > Soil ... | reverse complement strand
AAGTGAAAGAAGGTGCCGCTCCGGTGAGCACGCCATGCGCAGGTGCAGTCGTGACCGTAGCGGTGCCGTCGGAAATCGGGATTGTGATATCGGTCGATGTGCTTTCCGGCAGGGTAACTTGAACACTGAAGTTCATCGAGCCGAAGCTGAATACGGACTTGAGCTGACCAATATTCGCCGGAGCGTAGTTCTCGGATTTAGGAACGAGGTTATTGGTGTCCCACGGATAGGCAGACGTCCATGAGCTGGGGTATCCGTGGTCCTTCAGGTTTTGCGTCGTGTTGTAGCCGAGCGAGATTAATCGATCGTAGAATGGCTGCGCCACGTTCTTGAGCTGACCGATATTCGCGGGTGCGTAGTTGACCGAGGGATCAGTCGAGAATCCATCCACCATCGTTTCGATGGCATCACCCGCTCCGTCGGCAAAATTCTCGTCGAGGTAGTTTCGTGCCTGCGCCGCCACGTTCTTGAGCTGGCCGACGTTCGCGGGTGCGTAGTTCGCCGAAGTGGAATGGTCGGCGTTCGGATCGATAATCTGGCTGTCCGAGTTCGTCCACCATGCTGGATCGGTGGCGTGAACGGTATTGGCGAGCCCGATCAGGCATAGAAAGCCCGTGAATGTGGCAAGACGCTTCATATTGCGGCGGCGGAAGGTGCGGGAAGCTCTCAGGCGGCGCGCCTAGTCACCGTTCCCGTTGCCATACACGCCCATGACGATATCGCCCTGGCGCTTCACTATTGTTACTGGTCCCGACATTGTTACCGACCCAGACATTGTTGCAGCTCCTGATATAGTCGCCGTGCCACTAACCTTCGCATCGCCATTGACGTCCAGCTTTGCCTGCGGGGTCGGTGTTCCGATGCCTACATTGCCCGAATTGGATATCCTCACACTTTCTGTGAGACCTGAATTGTAAGTCGAAAATGACAATCCAACCTGGCCATTGGCCTCCAGCGTGGAACGAATCTGCCCCAAAGCCGTGTTACCAGCATCTGTGAAGCTGATATAACCACCGCTGCCCGGAATTGTGCCGTCGTAAAGCGTTCCAATACGGAGGACTTCATTTCCAGAAGCCGCTGCGACTGCCGAATTATAGACGTGCAGCTTTGCCTGAGGCGTGGTGGTTCCGATGCCTACGTTTCCTCCTGCGTCGATTCTCATCCGCTCGTTGAGCGCGGTGCCATCGCTGGTGTAGAGCGCCAATGTTTTCTGTGAAGGCTCACCAATTGCCGATCCGGTCGCTGAAATTGAAGCTGCGTCGCTTCCAAATCCAAGGCCTGCCATTCCGCCTCCAAGCAGATCTCTTCCAATTGCCCAACGAGGGTTTGCCGCTCCCTGATAATATTCGGCAAGCGCTTGAGAGCCCCCGGTCGCGGTAATCTGGATATGCGCTGCGGTCGGAGCTCCCGTAGATATATCGCCGTTATCATCTACCGTAAATTTCTGAACACCATTGGAGTTTGTTGTTTGGAAGGTGGTTCCAGAAGCATTTCCCTGGACCGTTACTTTGGCGGTCGGCGTTGAAGTCCCGATACCCACATTCCCACTAGCATTTGGAGTCAATAGAGATTGGCCATTGAGCAAAATCCGCCCGTTGACCGGATCGAGGACGATGCTCGGACTTGAGGCACCGGTACCATTGTAAAGGTTCACTACGTCCGTGAATTTTCCGCCGCCGACGATATCCAGCTTGGATTGGGGGGTTGCCGTGCCGATACCGACATTGCCATTGGATGTAATGCGCATCGCTTCGGATGAATTCGTGCGAAAGGTTATCGGAGCCTGATATTTTGTAACTAACTGTAATTCCATAGGAACCACACCGGAAGATACCGGTTGAACACTTGTATTTACGACACCGGCAATGTATGCGCCGAATGTGCGCAAACTATATCCATCGTCGCCAACATAGCGGATTGCACCGATGACATCATTGTTAGCAACCGCAGAACGAACATTGATGGACGACAGCGCTGAACGAGTGCCGACAAGATCAATTCCCGTATTGCCTTGGATTTGATTGCCTATGCCTATGCTAGTCTGTAATAGCCCGATCGTTGCCGGATTATTTTCGTCGCCTCCGCCGACAATTTGAATCGCGGGCGTCTTTGAGAATGTTTGGAGAGGGACCTGGGTCCCGCTGATGTTAATATTGACATGCCCTGCAAGTAGATCCAACTTTACGCCGGGAGTCGTGGTACCAATACCAACATTACCCGACGTCGAAAGCATACCATCCACATGGAAGCGCGAAAAATATGAGTTGCTCCCTCCTCCATATGGATATGGATTTCGCGCGGAATTCGCACCGGCACTTTCGAGGTAAAGAACATTTGTCCCCGTAGCATCGAGACGGAATTGCGGTCCGCCACTTCCGTACCGATGGAAAGCCAATGTCGGCGAGCTATTCGTAGCCGTTGCGTTGTTATTAACGATTTCAATACTATTGGTAGTCAGAGCGGAACCCGTCCAAGAATACCGAGCCATATTTGTATTGCCATAACTGAACCAAGCCTGGCCACTAGTATTGCTGGTACCGCTGATATCCAGCATCGACTGCGGAGACGCGGTGCCCAGGCCGAGATTTCCAAATATCGTGACAGTGCTGCCAGCGGAAGACGTACCAAATGTCGCACTGGTACTCACGTCGATACTATCGAAGGAGACCGTGTCTCCAAAACTGACTTGTGAATTTATTAGCAAAGTGCACCCTGCAATCATTGCGAATTGAAGCCGAATTTTCATAGATATTGAGTTTCTCTGCGATTAAAGCTTTACTGCTCCCACTGCCTTGAAATTAAAGGACTTGCCCACGAAAGAGATGTTTTTTTCTCGGTATACACCTTCATTCACGATGATAGTGTCGCCTTTCCGTGCTGCAGCAATTGCAGCGTGAACAGTGGCCTTAGGGCCAGCTGCTGCAATGTTGTAGCAAAGGAGACCGCTGTTGGAGTCGCTACCAATCCTTTGATCCACATAAAGGACGCGACCACCCTGAGTACTGGATGCGTCAGACGATTGGGCGGTGCGGATACTATAAAGGAATTTCTGGAATTCCAGCGCACCGGCCGGGTCGAGCCCGCCAGCGCGGTTGCTCAGATAGGGGTCGTAGCCGAATGCGCGCTCGTACGTATCCGGGATACCATCGTTGTCCGCGTCGGCAAAAAGCGGGTTTGAGATCGTGAGATTCCAGCCATCGAGTCGGGTAACACCTCCTGCAGGACTGCCGAGGGCGAACAAAGTTGGGCCGGGCTTCGGAGCGGCGGTATCCATTCGTAAGTTACCCAGCATAGGCTGCCCATTGATGAAAAGGTCCCATGTCCGGCCCAGGAAGTCCTCCCGGAGCGTGACGCGAATCCATTCCGCGCTGCGCCCCTCCGCATCCAAAGGGAAGGAAACCCCGCTTGAGATACTGGCCCCATCACTATTCGCGTCGGGATTGTAGGCGTAGATCGTTCCTTGGTTACCCTCCCTGATGAAGGCGAGGCGAGAACCGTCAGAATTCAGAGTGGTTGAAGGCTCGGCAGAGGCATCGGCCTGCGGCTTGATCCAGAAATCCACCCACGCGATTCTGTCGGTCGATGGCCATGTCACAGCGGGGATCGAATATATTACCGTGGCATTCGCACTGATCTCCAGAGATTGCGTGCCCGATTGCGCATCCTGATTCGTGACGAGGGCTTGTCCTCCGGTTGTGGACCAGCCCGAAGTCTTTGAAACATCCTGACCCGCCGTGAAACCTTCACCGGGCTCGAAATCAATTCCCGCAAGAAGCGTTCCTGAGAGGGCAAGCCCAGTAAGCGAGATAAGGAACAATGAGCGAATCATAAACTCAGGAGACGGTGGTTTGGTGATGACGGAAAGATGAGCCGAGCACCGAATGGACCTGACTTCTCTGAGTTAGGAGCCAGATTTTCGTTACAGGCATGCCGGATACCCGCAAGTAAAGAGAAGAAGTAGTAGGGCGCATCACCGATGTCGCTTATCGGAGTAACCCTGAGGGAAAGTCAAATGATTATTCCTGCGAAGGCGATTTCGCATCAATCCCAAATGTCGTCGTTACCAGAGGTGGAACCCGACCAGCCCCCGTAATGACATTCTGCTCAAATGCGAAGGGCCTCCATTCTCTCGTATTGAGACAGGAGGACTCTACAGACCCCCAAGATAAAGGCGAATCCGCTGAAATTTCACCCCTCCTGCGCGAGGAAGGACCTACTCGTCGAGTGAGGTGATGTCGGAAGTTATTTCCGCGGGTTCCCAGCCATTGCGTATAGGCGCTTCAGTGTAGCTTCTGAAGCCGACGAACTCACCGTGCTCTATCTGCCATGGTCTAAGACCATCGAAATTCCGTATAGCGCATTTGGAAGTGGAGGCTGAGCCGCTGCCACAATGGAAAATCCATGGCGCACATAGAAACGCTCCAACCGCCCGTGCGAATCCTCCACCACGCTTCCCGAGATGCTTTTGAGTCCTCTTTCCCGGGCCTCTGAAATTGCGAACTTGAGCATTGCTGAGCCGAGGCCGCGATTTTGCCAATTTCGTTCAGGGAGTCTAAAGAGTCGGCGCCATACTGAAGGGACATTGCCCAGCTCATTCGAAATTGCCGGAGTTCCATCGTGGATGAGAATATCCCCTATGAGCAAATTCGTCGAAGCGGCACTCCCGCGGAGACGACCAATCTTTCCCCCCCTATTCCGGACATGGAAGATCCATGAAGCCCGTTCAAAAAAAGCCTCCAGTTGGTGGCTCGTCTGATACTGGTCGACAATCAGCAGGGTTTTATCCGGCTTATCTCCCATAAATGGGGGTCAGAGGTCCTTCACCTCAAGAGCCAGCGCTGTGAGCCTCGCCTCTGGAATGATTTCACCTGCCAGTTCCAAGCGAGCCAGCATCTTCATGGTTGGAATCACCATTGAATCCCGCTCCGATAGATCGACATCAACACAGCGCTGAATAGCCCACCTGCAACGAAGCGTCGGTTTCCATCAAAAGCTCGTGGACAAGCGGTCGCGCATCATCATTTCGTGCAAATCCCATACGCTCGGACGACCGACGAAGCATACAGCAGTCTATCGAACAGTGGAAGGATTGGTACTGACCGGGAAGAGCGCCGCAGAGATCAGCCGGAGTGTGGGTATTCCAGCATCAACGACCCGCGAGCTGGTGCGGGAGATCAAGGAGAGGCTGCTCGCGGAGTAATCTCCGGGGATTAATGTGAGTGCACCTTGTTCGGGTCAAACTCCAAATTGCGGCTGCCAAATTTAGGGTTCAAGAAGGATTCCCAGATCACAAAATGATCACCCCCGGCTTCCATATCCAAAGTAGCGCGGGCGAAAATATTGTCGTTGAAGTGGATAAAATACGAGCGCTGAATAGAGTCACTCCATTGTTCCGCAGGCAAGGATGCGGGCATTTTTATCGTATCGCTGGGTTGATACCCGTCCTTTGGAGCTTCAACCGCGAAGTCATCTTTGCGACTAATCAAGCCTCCATTTGGAACGCTGATTTCCAGCTTCCAATCATATTGACGTTGGCCTGCAGGACGGCTCAGGTCAGTATTCCAGCAGCGAAGCACCACTTGATGCGTTGAATCGAGCGAGATAGTCAGCGGCGAGCCGTCGCGAGCAATTCGGAAGTTCCTTTTTCCGAGTTTCACGAGCGGTTCAAGCTGCCCGTATTTGTATAATGTAAAAATCGCCGGGTTGGCTTGAGTCGGGACAGAAGGGGCGTTGTCGGAAGCAATACCGTATTGGAAGAGAGCGCTCGAAGTAATCGTATTGTCGGTCTCTGGGATGGCTCGGTAACCCGATTTAGACACCTCCACCGCGAGTGTTATTCCGACTATCCCGCTGATGGAAAAAAGTCCAGATTCATCGGTTTTTCGGGTGTATACCGAGGGATTTCCTCCAAAAGGCTTATCATTTGCCGCAAGCTTAACATCGGCCTGAGGCACTGCCTTGCCGTATTGATCAATGACCTTTCCGTAAAACGAAATGGGTGTCATGAATAGAGCAATAAAGCGTTGTTGTTGGGCTGATGCAGGAACCTTCGTGTCGGCCCGCGTGGTTCCTGCCGCAGATTGCGGCGGTTGCTGCAGCATAGGAGAGTTTCCGGTTTGACTCTGCGCGGCAGGCCCGGGCTGCAGAGCGTTACTCGGTTTGCTTGATTTCCGAAACGCCAGCCCCAGCAAGAGTAGGAACACCCCAAGCAGGGCAAGCGCGATGATCTTTTTGCGTTGCATCTCGTTTATCGATTCCCGACGTCAATTTGAAATTTATTCAAAATTTCCTTCCAAAAAGGATAGGTCGGCTGGATTGAATACTCCCATTCCGCGCTGTGTGTCGTGCCAAAATTGAACTCGGCACCCATATTCACGATCGCGTTTATACTTCCTCCAATAGACAACTTGGTTCCCAAAGTATCCGAGCGCGACTGCGTAACATATCCCATGGCCTCCGGCACGGAGGTAACGCTACGCCGAATGTGGAGTATATTTTCAAATTCCAATTTGTCTCCAATGGCATTGAGCGGGACGTACTTATAAAATGATCCATCCGCAAATAGATTTTGCGGCTTTAAGAGGAAATTATTGGCGTTCCAAAGGCCACCTGTAGCGGAGTCGTCATGTAATGCGAAATTGATGATAGTAGTGTATCTGGCGCCGAATTTACCGGCCAATCCGAATGTTTCGCGCGTAGATGAGTCAGAGTCGGGATCTGGAGAGTCTGGAGTGATCCAATCTGAATGATCCACAATAGTCGGATCGTAGGCCATTGCTGCCATAGCGGCATTACACGCGGCATACCGGGTCACCTGCATGCCATTTCGAAGAGCTACACCTGCAACCACATTTCCCATACTGTGAGCTATGAGAAAACGGGCATTAGGGTTTGGCAATCCGTTAACAAACGATGCAAGGGCAGGCCCCGAGAGCCAAGCCCGATATTCACTCGGATTGTAGGTCGAACCTCCGGGAACTTTTGCATCGATAGGACTATACCCGCCGTCTTCACCGGAATATGTAGGCCATCGGAAACTGTAAAAGTTCCCTTTGTATCCTAAATGCCACAGTCTTTTGAATGTCGTATCGCCCCAGCTAAGTGCCGTCGCGGAAGTTATCCGCCACCCATGAACGAAAACGATGGTCTTCTTGTCGGCGTTTGGATCCATATCGGGGGCACCATCAGCAAAATCCCACACCCAGTGCAAAGGCGGAGGATTAGCATTTGACCACGGCCCAGGGATTTGAGGGGCAGTCACAGTGATCTTCGCGCGCCTATACATCTTTCTCACATCGAGAAGATTCATCCAAATGCCGCCACCTTCTCCGATTTTGGTCGTGCCCCTCCAGAACGTCAGCACAAGTTGGCCCTTGCCCTCTGTCACTCCTTCGAAGAGGAGGTATCGCTTGGGATGATCAGCACTGAACTTCGGAAGGCCATATGAGTTTGATTGCCAGAATGCAGCTGGAAATTTAAATCCGCCAGTGCCATCGACCGTTCCTAATGCAGTGTTGAAGGGGGCCAAAATCTGGGTATTTGCCCAGTTTTCATTTCCCAATGGCTCCCCACCCCGTATGTATTCTTCTCCACCGTCAGGTTCCGCAGCTTGGTAAATCTTTATAGAGGGAGAGCTAGTTCCAGTCACATTCCGCCACTCCAAACCCACTTGAATTGTCCCATTAGCTATAGCATCTTGTAATCCGCCGATATTAATATGCAAGCGGGCAAAATCTTCCAGATCTCGCTTATATAATACCGTATTTTGGGCACTATCTTCGTCTCCTTGGGGAATTCCTCCCGACGGGATTACCTCTCCTTCTGACGCACTACCATATGCAGGGGCTCTATCATCATCATTATTGAGCCAAAACCGGAATGGCCTGTTCTGAGTGGTTACATCGACTGGGATCGGCTGGTTGTTGGAATCGTACTGCGGAGAGTCCTCAGGCATGACGATTGTCCCGTCTCGGTTCGCGTCCACGGCGATTTCACAAGGGAATACCGTCCCCGGTCGATTAACCTGATCTGCCGAAGGAATGGCGGTTCCGGTATCGTCCTTGGTCTTCTTAATATAACCGGCCATGACGTTATCGTCGGTGATCTTAGGAAGAAAGGAAACATCCCAACCGTCTGGAAGGATGATCTTCTCAAGAGAACGCTTGGGGGGCGGGTTTGGATCGCCTTCAGCAGGTGTGGGATTCTTGTCGGATATGAAATAGCTTCCGACCCAGTTGGCGGTATCGCTACTGATCTGCTCTAGGTCGTCCATGTGGAACAGAAGCTTGCCGGAGTTGTTAAGGGTTACCATCCATGCGTCTGAGACGTCATCCTTGGGTCCCACACGAATTTGCTGCTTGTACACCTTATCAAGCATTTCCTTGAGTTCGCCATCGCTTGAAGCAGCGTTGTTGGCAACCTCGTAGTAAAGAAATGCATCGCTCTCGTGCTTCGCTAGGAGAAACTCCTTGCTGTCATTGATTGCCTGGACAGTGCCTGCCTTTAGTGCATCGGCCCCCTTCGTTGTAGGCAGTTCTATCTTGCCGCCTTGCAGATCCAAAATGGCAACACCTCCCTCGTCATTGGCTCCATCGAAACTATCGCTAGCCACCCAATTGATAGCGATTCCTCCTCCGCTTTCAGAGCTTTCTACTGTCTGGTCGATGTGCGTTCCGGTTACATCGGTTTTCAGGTATAGCCTTTTGCGAACGCCGGATTCATCTTCACTGGAGAGATTAGGCATTACGCCATCTTCCCATCCATTTGTTCCCAATGCCGTTCCGTTATCGAGAAAAAGATCTGGCGTGTCGACCATCCCTTCTCCCCACCCGTTGGCATTATCGTAAGCCTCTTCTGCCGAACGCAGGTCATTCGCACTTTGGGTTCCAAATGTACAGATAACAAAGTCGTAACCGTCATCGTAATCTTGGTCCGTGGCAGTTGGTGCGGGATCTATCCGTATTTCAGATGCCGTAATATCGCCGTTAGAATTCAGGATGGATGAACCGACCTCGCCTTGATTTTGAAAAATAGTGTACGCATCCAAATAAGAACTGGGAGCAGTAGTGCCGCCTCTCGACGGCAGGGTGACGCCATTAGGGTAAATGGCAAAGCAGATCTGCGTCGCGGTGGATTTGGGGCTTCCGTCAGTAAATTGGCCGTCTTTCCATTTGGCAACTTGGTAATCGGTGTCCTTCTGCCAGGAAAATGCCACTCGACCATCTGATCCGAGGGCGACTTTATCGACCTTCTGTCCATCAGGCATGATGCCGGTAGTGCCGCCTGCGGTGGCGGGCAGCTTGCCGAGGTCAATGACGGCGTAGTTGATCGCAGGAATATCCTGAGAACGTCTGGAATCATGCGGATATTGATCTTGACCGTTTTTAACCCCATCTCCGTCGTCATCAGCATTCGGATCCAGAGGAGGAGTATTATCAGACGTGGTGGGCGTTCCGGAGCCGCCCGATGCTGCTCCTCCGTCGCCGCCGGAGGTCGGATTTCCATCGTTGCCGGGTCCGTTGGTACTGTCAGTTCCCGCTCCTACGGTGCCGATTGCACCGAGAACCTGAACGAGAATCGGCGCAGAAATCGCAGTATGTCCGGTGCTGTCGGTCGCGATTGCGGTTATGCGGTACGTCCCAGGCAAGGATTTGCTCCAGGCCATCGAGTATGGCGAGACCGTGCTACTGCCGATCTGCCGCGAGCCTTCGTAGAAATCCACCTCTGATGGCGTGCCGCCGGTGACGGTCGCCGTGAGCGGGATAGACGCCGGGCTCATATTGGGATTGGTAACATCCCCCAGACTTACCGACAATGCGCTGGCAGCGGAATTCACGAAAACGAGAAGGCTGTCGCTGCGGGTCGATGTGCCATCGGACACGGTAACGCGCAGGGTGTAAGTGCCCGTCGCGTTGAAGGTGGCTGTCGTGCTCGCTGCTGTGGGAGTGCCGAAGGTGACGGAGCCAGGCCCCTCGTCCGCACTCCACGTATAGGTAAAGCTAGTCGAATCGATGTCGGTCACCGTGGCGCTGAGCGTCGTACTTACCGACGTGGCTCCATTGGGGATGGTGAGCGTCTGATTTGGCCCTGCATCCACCAACGGTGGGTCATCGACGGGGGTAATCGTGATATTGACGGTCACCACGCCAGCCGAACTGGTCACGACAAAAGAATCCGTACCGTTATAGTGAGCGTAAGGCTGGTAAGTGAAAGATGGTGCCGATCCAGTGAGCACGCCATGCGCTGGTGCGGTCGAAACCGTGGCTGTGCTATCGGAAATCGGGATGGCGATATCGGCCGAGGTGCTTTCCGGCAGGGTAACTTGAACACTGAAGTTCATCGAGCCGAAGCTGAATACGGACTTGAGCTGACCAATATTCGCCGGAGCGTAGTTCTCGGAGGTCGGAACGAGATGATTGGTGTCCCATGGATAGGCGGAGGTCCAGGAGCTCGGGTATCCGTGGTCCTTCAGGTTTTGCGTCGTGTTGTAACCGAGCGCGATCAACCGATCGTACAATGGCCGAGCCACCGCCTTGAGCTGGCCGATGTTTGCGGGAGCGTAATTCACCGAGGGATCAGTGGAGAACCCGTTGACCATCGTCTCGATCTCATCTCCAGCTCCGCCGGCAAAGTTCCAATCGAGGTAGTTCCGCGCCTGGGCCGCGAAGTTCTTCAGCTGCCCGATGTTCGCGGGTGCGTAGTTCGCCGAAGTGGAGTGGTCGGCATTCGGATCGATGACTTGTGTAGTCGAATTCGTCCACCACGCCGGATCGGAGGCTCGGACCGTGGCAGCGAGTCCGATTAGGCACAAAAAACCCGTGAGCGTGGCAAGGCGTCGTCTCATATTGCGGCAGCAAAGGTGTGGGAAACTCTCAAACGACTTGCCTAGTCGCCATTCCCGTTGCCATAGGCACCCATTACAATGTCGCCCTGGCGTTTGGGCATGATGCAGAGCCGAAAACCGACGGAGAAAGTAGCAGAGCCTGTCACTGCTCTCGCTTATCGAAGCAGCTCCTACCAAAAGTCAACCGGTTATTTCTCCTTGGGGCATTTTGCCGAACGTTTGTCACATCCGAGGCACTTCCAGAGCGTGACTCGTGGCTGAAGAGCGGCGGTGACATTGCAACCGGGGAGGCGTCCTGCTCTAAATTCAGCTCCTCTACCGAGACCCGGTGCCCCCCGTTATCCGCTGAAATTTCACCCCTCCTGCGACGGGAAGAGCCTATTCGTCGAGTGAGGTGATGTCCGATTCCAGAACCGGAGGGAGGACATTGGCGAACCGGACATGATCGATCTTCCCGGATAGCGGCGGAGCCCATGTGAACGTCAGTTCCAATGTGGTATTCGACGCAAGATGTAAGTGGATACGCCGCATGGCGGAGACATCGTTCTGAGTGTAGTGCTCCACCACCTCTCTGAATCCATCCCGCCACAGGATGGTCTTGGAGTCGCCCTCGATCCATGTCTCCGGGAGATTCAGCCCTTCGATGAGCAGAACCAGCGACGGAGCTTCATCGAGCGCCGCCACGCATAATTTCATGAGATCGCAGGTATTCCGGAATTTCACCGGAGCGTATCCCTCGATGACGCTCCGGTCGAATTCCAGATTGAACCCCACCACGCATTCCGCCTGTTCGAGGTAGGCGATCAGCTCGGGAATGTTCTGTTCGGTGTAGGAGCGATAGCCATCCTCTTCCTGCCATGTGACGGCGAGAGCCAGTCCTCTACCTCGATGGTGAACCTGAGTGAGACCATGCCTTTCGATGCCGGTCTTCAGGACTTCCACATCGAGATAGACGAACTGCCAGAGCGGACGAGCCATGTGGAAGAATTTGCGGAGCCTGGCTACTCGTCGATGTCCACGGTGCAGCTCTCGTCGATAATGGGGAAGTTTTCGCGAAACCAAGCGAGGTCGGCAGGCACGGAAAGCTCTTCGCCATTGCCCAAGGGAAAAACAAGGCTATCCGATTTGTAATCGAAGCGGTTGTGCAATCGCCTAGCTTCGTTGACCTCCCAGCGGAGGATGTCCTCCAGCTCGCTGTGATGATACTGTTCGAGCAGATTGTCCCGCCCCCAGCGATACCATTTCGGGGGCGTACCGACCAGAGAGTTAAAATGAGGGCAGACACTGCCAAAGTGGCAGAATACACCCATAATACCCAAGGAGTGCTTTACCCTCAATTCGGGACAGTCCTCCGGAAGCTCAAAAGAGGGGGAATCCAGCGTGATAACACTGTATGCTTCATTGCGAGCAGCTCACGTCCGCTCAATGCAAAGTCCCCGTTGGGAACTCCCCACCAGAAGTCGTGAAATTCGTAGCACGTGGGATTGTCAGTTGCCTCGTTGAGTTCAGCCAAAGCATACAGGAGGCCCCGAAGGAGATCTTCGCCTACAGCCCTGTCGTCACAGGACTTAAGAGCCGCCAGCAAATCGATGAGATCGCCTCCCTTGCCGGTACTGGCGCTCCGCCACGTCCGGTTGTCAGATTCGACAATGATCTCGTGGAGAGAAATGCCTTCCGGTTCAATCGCCGGGAGAAGCACGCCCAGGATATTGTAAATCCCGATCTCTTCCCGCCTGCCAACCAGGGACTCCACATCGGCAGAGGTAATCTTGGAATAACTCATTGATCGACCTCCTGTTAGCGCAGGTAAACGAGACCGTTACGCGTCGAGCTTCCGTAGACCTGCGGAATGGCAGCGGGCTGGCTGGGATAGCCATCAGCCCATCCCAGATTGTTATCCCAACACCGAACCTCGAAGCCGCAACTCTGAATCACCTGCAACTCCGGCAAGCCGATGCTTTTGTGCTTGATCCACACCTCGACCTCTCCCGATCCCAAGCGAACCACAGCGCGAATCGCATCGGGCCAGATGTCGTGAATCACCCCCAAGCAGGCGAAAGCATCAGTCTCCGAGAGCCTACCAGGCCGCGAGACGAGAAAATCGTATTCCGTATGGTGAGTGCTGTGCGAGCCATAGCTGTAGGCGTGAAATTTGTAGACGCAGCCAGTAGTCCAATTCCAGTTCCACGGGAACCGGTGAGGCTGCTGGCAAAATTCCCCGGCCCGGTTGAAGTATTGGCGGTGGTGCGGCGAGCCGGAGTTCCGCTTGGAATTGGACATCCAGATTTGGCAACGCGGGCGGAAGAGCGTGCTCAGGAAGTCCTTCTCCGCCGAATCTCCAGTCCGGTGCCCCGGCCCACTTGCGTTCATGAAGTCCTGCACGGTCTGCAACGGGGCAAGCGGCGCGGGAATAGGTGCTGCGCTCATTACTTGGTCTCCTCCAGGAAGCGGTTGATTTCGGAGACAGGCCAGAGCTTGTGGCGCAGAGCCTTGCTGCTGCGGATGAGCGACCTCGCTTCGAGCCGGGCGAGCGACCTGGGGGAGATTCCTCCGAGCGCTTCGCAGGCTTCACGGGTCGTCAATGCCAGCTTCAGGCCGGAATGACTGTTGTGCGTCTTGGCATCGTCGGCGGACGCCGGAATGTTCTTCCGGCCGTTCGCGGACGTCGTTTTGTGTTCTGCGGATTTCGAATGCATGCCTGATGGTGCGGCCTCAAGTGTCCGTCGCCTAGGGGTGTCAGCTTGGGTGCATCGAGGTGAGAAATCGCCCGCAATCCCGCATGAATACTGCCTCTATGGATTTTATCCCGTTCGACAGAACTCGACGATTTTCGCCTCTCTAGCGCCTCAAATCCGTATGCATCCGCCGTCGCATGTGCGGCAGGACGCTTTTTATTGAACGCCTTTTACCCTCGTCATACACGTCGGGGAGGATGCGAACGTCTAAATCTTCCAAGTCCCCTCGTAGCGGGAACCCCTCGGAAAAAGGCCAGGGTAGGCCTCCGACAGAAAAGGAGTTGAGAGCGTTGGTAGATACCCTCAAAGCGGCAGTATCTAGATCGCCCAGCCAGAAAAACCAGTTGAAGAAGAGTTGCCCCCAACTGGATTACATTGCCGAGTACAGACAGCTAAATAAAGGGATGCGCCAATTTGCCCGCAAGGGAGAGATTTGGGCCGTGGATCTCGTCCTGGAGGAGGCGTACTCCCTCTGTTCGTTCATCGAGACCATGTTCAAGAAGAACAAAGGCAAGGCATTTTACCCCCAAGCCGCTGCTGCCATTCGGGCGAATGTACGGCATGAGGAGATTCTCCCTGTACTATATTCACCTCAGGCAACCCTAAATAACCGTATTCCAAAGTTGCTCAAAGCGGCTGACGTCGCAGGGAAAATACCACACGTCCATCAATCTGCCAGGTGGGTGCCCAACCAAATGCACTCTCTTGCGAAGGGTATTCTCCAACATCTTACGATGATACTCTCGGCTCTGAGGGATCCAGATAATCATGAGGATACTGCCCGCAGGCTTGTCGGTTGTAAAAACAGGATGGCTTGGAAGGCGATTTTGATTTTGAGCCAGTTTGATTTCGATTTAGGGGATCCTCAGCGCCTAGAGCCATATTGGGGAGAATTGTGGACCGATGTCATTTGCAAGCTGGTAATCCGCAGAGATTCGGTCGTTCCGCTTATTCGAACGAAAAGAGTTGCGAATGTGTGGTGGTCTGGAGTGACTTGGGGGCAAGTTGAAGCCGCAAGGATAGCATAAAAGCCGACAAGAAAAAAACGCCTCGCGAGTATCTACGAGAGAAATTGGGAAATATGCTGGGACTAAAGACGTTTCAATAAAGCGTTCCGGTATCCACGGACTGGTTTTCTTCAGACTTTCGCTCCTCGCTCATCGATTTGCCACCTCGCGCAAATTCTTCGCTCGATGAAAAAGCCGATCACCCGCGCCCTTCTCACATCCCAAGAAGCGGCTGACTATCTCTCTGTATCGCCGAGGACCCTCCTGCGACTGGAGGAACGGGGCCTCATTACCTCGTCGAAGCTTCTGAGGACGAGACGGTACCTCGTCGAAGCGTTGGATCGGATGATCGAGGCTTCGATGACTCAGATTCGGTAGTCCCCCCGCTTTTGCCCCCCTCATGCCGCCGAGTGGGACGCACATAGCCAGCTTGATACCCAGATGATCCCACTGACGCGAAAATGCGATGCCGAGTGGATCGATTTGATGCAATTTGAGGCAGTTTCGGGCCAGAGTTGCCGGAAACGTTAGAGGTCTCGATGCCATTGAGGCGCTCTACCAACTGAGCTAAGACCCCATAAACGTGGGAGGCGAGACAGTAGTGGTCCGATCTGGAGAATGCAAGTGCGATTTCGCACTGCATTACTCGCGGGAAAACGAGGGCCCTGGGATTGTCGCTGAATCATGTGAACGGCCTGCTCAGTGCACGTTATTCCGGGGCTGAGTCTGTGAGACCGGGTTGTTCGGCGGATGGCCTTCATTCAGCAACTTCAGTATGGCGGCGATCTCGCTCGGATTTTTCGAATCCGCACGGCAGGCGTCCATTGCCTCCTTGCCTGCCAGCATGTCCTGATCCTGCCGGATTGCCAGCTCGCGGCCCGGCTCGGTCAACAGAGCCCGCGCGAATGCCGGCCGGCGATTGTCGTCAAATCCGGCGATTGGCTGAAAGCCGTGCACATCTGGAATGGTGCCGACGATTTCCTGAATCTGCTCGGCCGTGATCGGCTCGAAAGGGGGGCTGTGAACCTCGTATGGCTGTGTGGGGAGTCGGGGCGCGACGCGGCAGAGCGTATTGCCGAGGGGCTTCATGAGGTAGAGCTGGATGGCCTCGAGCCGGCGCGCCTCTCCGATGGTGCCAATAGAGGAGCCGGGATTGATGCAGACGGGGCCGCGCCAGCCGATGCCCTCCACATGGACATCCGCAAAGAGTTCCCAGCCATCGGGCCAGTGCGCTGGGGGGAAGGCGAATTGCACCGCCTCCAGCCGATGGCCCGGCGCGCACTGCACCGCGTCGGCGACGACCCACGGCAGCCAGCCGATGCCGGAGAAGTGCGTACGGAAGAAAATCGGCAGACCGCAGGCCCGGACGTAGAATCCTGTCGCTGGCTTTCCCTCGCCAGCCGTGCCGGCAAAGGCGCGGGACGCGTCGGGCACGCTCCATTGCCCATCGACGAGCAAGCCGACCTCGATGGGAATCGTCGGAGGTGAGGATTGCGCCCTCGCGAAGTACCCTGCCGCCATCAAAAGCATGCAGGCGATGATCCGAGTCCGAAATCCAAGTGTCGCCGTCATATCAGCTCGAGCCGATGATTATATCTCATCCGGGCGGGAAGCGGATGGAAATCGGCGCGGCTCCAAATCCACGTCCCTGCACAGCAACATCTTTCCCCGGTCAAGCAATGGAGACGAAGCATCGGAAGTGGGTTGCGCCGGGGCGCTTCTCCAGCCAAGCTCGCGGGCAAGATTCGCCTCCGAATTCCAGCCCCTCCGCATCTATGAAATCGACCTCTTCGAATCCCATCCCTCATGGCTTTTCCCGCTCAGGGTCCGCCTATGGCCCGCCCTTGGCCGTCCTCGCTGTCATCGCCGTGGTGGCCGTGATCGGCTCGGTGAATCTGATGTCGAATATGTCGAACTTCCGCGTGCCGGCTGGTTATGCGGGCTATCTCTATACGAAGCCGATCTTCGGCCAGGGGAAGTTCGCGGGCGTCCTTTTCGGGCCGACGAGCAGCGGATGGAGATGGCGGATCCAAGGACAGCTCCTGTCTGTGACGCCGTACACCTACTCCGAGATTTTCGATGCCAATAATGAGTCGGCCATTCTGGCGAAGGATAAGCTCCCGCTCGTCTCGAACGCACACATCGTCTGGCGACTGCGCAACGACCCCGCAAGCATCCAGCGCTTCATGCAGGAATTCGGCGGGTGGCATGTCTCGGGCGATCCTGATGAAATCGCGAAAGAGGCGTATTCGAATTACATCAAGGAGCCGTTCCGCACGATCACGCGCAGCGTAGTCGCCGGCTACAATGGCCTGGATGTGAATGAGTCGCTCAAGGAAATCTCGACGACCATCGAGGGACAGCTTCGCGACAAGCTGGCTTCGACTCCCTTCGAGGTGCTCCAGGTCGTGATGGGCAACGCCGCCCCGCCGCAGAGCGTGATCGATGCCATCTCGTCCAAGGTCGCCTCAGAGCAGAACCTCGAGCAGCGCTCGATCCAGGCCGAGATCGAGCAGAAGAATATCGAGATCCAAAGGAAGGTGGGCGAGGCCTCGGGCGCGAAGATTTCCGCCGAAGCGATCGAGCAGGCGAAGGCGATCACGACCATCAATCACGTCCTCACGCCTGCCTACCTCCAGTATCAGGCGATCGAGAATCTCAAGGGCGCGGAACGCGTTTATCTGCCCGTCGGCGCAAATGGCATGCCGGTCGTGGGCACCCTGCCTGTAGATAAGACGACGCCGGCCGCAGCTCAGTAGTCGAGCATCTGCATCGAACCGGTGCGCAGCAGCGCACTTTACTGGGGGGGTGACGATATTCGCCCGTGGGCAAGTGGCTGACGCTCTCATCGGCCCCAATCGCCATTCGCGCGTCAGCGCGTCGTCACCCGTTCGGTAGGGCGTTTTCGATGAAAGCGCCGACTATTTTCCATCCACGGCTCGGACGGAGCCTCGCCCTCCCGTCTAAAGGAAAGCTCGCGCCGGGCTCGCTTTCTGCGGTAGGGCGCCGACCACCGTAGATTCTTCCTGCGCCGCATGTTTCCTATGCGATGCGGCGCAGTCGAATTATCGAATTCTCGACTCAGCTCCCGACGGCCGAGTCCGACTCACGCCGGTAGGCGTGCTTGCCGATGGCGAAGACGCGGAAGCCGATCTCGCGCAGTTTTGCGTGCGGGAGGATGTTGCGACCATCGAAGACGAAGGCCGGCTTGTGCATGCTGGCGTGAACTTTTTCGAAGTCGATCGTCTTGAAGACATCCCACTCCGTGAGCACGGCGAGCGCATGGGCGCCCTCGGCGGCTTCCTCGGGACTGTTCGCGATCACCAGCCGGGCATCGTCTTTGGAGCCGAGCACGTCGCGCCGGATTTCGTCGGCGGTCACCTTCGGATCATATACGACGACGGTCGCGTTTTCCTCGATGAGGTCGCGGCACACCGAGATGGCGGCGGACTCGCGGGTGTCGTTCGTATCCTTCTTGAACGCGAAGCCGAGCACGGCGATGCGCTTGCCGGAGACGGTGTTGAAAAGCGTGCGCACGATCTGGTGGGCGAATCGCTTCTTCTGCCAGTCGTTCATCTTCACCACGCTTTCCCAATAGGCCGCGACTTCGGGCAGGCCGAAGTGATGACAGAGATACACGAGATTGAGGATGTCCTTCTGGAAGCAAGAGCCGCCGAATCCGACGGAGGCTTTGAGGAATTTCGGACCTACACGTGAGTCGGTACCGATGGCGTGGGCGACCTCATCCACATCCGCGCCGGTCGCTTCGCAGAGAGCGGAGATCGAGTTGATCGAGGAGATGCGCTGCGCGAGGAAGGCATTGGCCACGAGCTTCGAGAGCTCGGAGGACCAAAGATTCGTGGTGAGGATGCGCTCGCGCGGCACCCAACGCGCGTAGATGTCCACCAGCTTCTGCAGGGCGGCCTGCCCCTCGGGCGTGGTCTCGCCGCCGATGAGGATGCGGTCTGGATTCCGCAGGTCGGCCACCGCCGTGCCCTCTGCGAGGAACTCGGGATTCGAGAGCACCTGGAAGCTGCCATTCTTCGAGTTTGCCCCGAGGATGGTGAGCATCGCCTCGGCGGTCTTCACCGGGATCGTGCTTTTCTCCACGATGATTTTCGGCCCCTCTGCCACGGAGGCGATCATGCGCGCGGCACTCTCGATGTAGCGCAGATCGGCCGCCTTGCCGGCGCCAACGCCGTAGGTCTTCGTCGGCGTATTCACGCTCACGAAGATGATGTCGGCCTCGCGGATCGCACCCTCGACATTGGTCGTGAAAAAGAGATTCCGGCCTCGCGCCCCGCGGACGACTTCGTCGAGCCCGGGCTCGTACACGGGGAGTTCGTCGGAGTTCCACGCGGCGATGCGCTTCTCGTTAAGATCGACCACTTCGACGCGGATGTCGGGGCACTTCTCGGCGATCATCGCCATCGTTGGGCCGCCAACATAGCCGGCGCCGATACAACAGATTTTCATAAATTCGATATTATCGTGGGAATGCCCATGCCCGGGTAAAGACGGCGGGAGCCGTCCTTTGTCGGAAGGCAGGTCCTGTTCAGATTTGTGTGCGGAAGTAGGCGATCGTGCGCGAGAGTCCCTCCTCGAGCGGGATCGTTGGTTCCCAGCCGAGGTGCTTCTTCGCAAGGGTGATGTCCGGGCGGCGCTGCTTCGGATCGTCGGATGGCAGCGGCTTGTGGACGAGCGAGGACTTGCTGGCAGTGAGCTTGATGACGAGTTCCGCGAGCTGCAGCATCGTGAATTCGCCAGGATTCCCGATATTCACCGGGCCGATGATTTCGTCCTGATTCATCAGGCGCACGAAGCCCTCGATAAGGTCATCGACATAGCAGAAGCTGCGCGTCTGGCTGCCGTCGCCGTAGATGGTGATGTCCTCGCCGCGGAGCGCCTGCATGATGAAGTTCGAAACGACGCGACCGTCGTTCGGATGCATGCGGGGGCCGTAGGTATTGAAGATGCGGACGACGCGGATATCGATCTTGTTCTCGCGATGGTAGTCGAAGAAGAGGGTCTCCGCGCAGCGCTTGCCCTCGTCGTAGCACGAGCGGCGGCCGATCGGGTTCACATGGCCCCAGTAGCTCTCGGGCTGCGGGTGCACCTCGGGGTCGCCATAGACCTCGGAGGTGCTCGCCTGGAAGACGCGCGCCTTCACCCGCTTGGCAAGGCCGAGGCAGTTGATCGCGCCCATCACCGACGTCTTCGTGGTCTTGATGGGGTTGAACTGGTAGTGGGGCGGCGATGCCGGGCAGGCGAGGTTATAGATCTGATCGACTTCGTATTTGAAGGGATCGATCACGTCGTGCCGGACGAGTTCGAATCCCGGCTGGCCAATGAGATGGGCGACATTCGTCTTCCGGCCAGTGAAAAAATTATCGAGGCAGATAACCTCGTGACCCTCGGCGAGCAGGCGGTCGCAGAGATGGGAGCCGAGGAAGCCCGCGCCACCGGTGACCAGGATGCGTTTGTTGCTCATTGCGTGCGTTGAATCGATGAGTGGAAGTTTGCTCGTAAAGAAATGAACAAGAGACGTCAACCTCTTCCACAGCCCTCTCTATACTGACTCTTCGGTTTTTCCGCAAATCATGGGCCCACTTGTCGCCTCCCTGAGATCTTTAAGGAAAGAGTTCTTCCGAAGGTAGTCGTAGGCGTCCTTTGCAGATGTGGCTGTCAGAGTGGTCGGTCCTGAAAAGGACGCCTATAGTCGCTAAACTTGCCGACCAAAAGAGCCTCGACCGTGCATAGATAGAGGCATATTAAATACATACCCCACATCGTCGATTGTTACTCGATCGCCACTATTGACTACTTCTCAAGGATGCCTTGCCAACAAACATTCCCGAATCTAATGCCTCGTCGTTGGCATCTGCCACCACGATCTTAATAGAGTGCCACTTCGTTGGATCACAAGTTACCGAGAAGGTCAATTTCGCCGTAAATCCGTCGAATATCGTATTATACACATTGCCATTGACGGGATTATCTTTATACAGCGATGAATTACTTTGGGAATTGATCGAGCCAACTCCTACATCCTTCCCATCTGGCGTTTTGCTGATAGCCACACCATCAACAAATATAGCCATGGTATCATCAAATTGTCCGACATATTCCAAGTACTCCTCAGAAGCAAAAACAATGTCTATCGAGACATTAGAATAGGTCGGCTTGAATTGAAATTCCAGCCCAGAGGCATCGTAGGTGCTTGTAACATTGCCGAAGGCGGCCGCCTGAAGATCGGCATCACCTGGCAATCCGAGCTGAAATGAAGTATTCTCCGACGTATTGGCCCCTTTCCAATCAGTTGTCCCAGTGCTGAACATGTAGGCTCCATTTTGGAACCCAAACAATGTTGCATCCGAAGTCGAAAGCTCGGTTGTCTGCGACAAAGTTCCGATCAGATGAAAATTCCGTGCCGAAATAGTTCCGGGATCGAAAATTCCTAGGAAATTACTGTCACTCGTGCTGTTAACCTCAAAACAAAATGCCATTTTTAATTGGCCTATATTAAATGATGCGTAGTCATTTGTCGCCGAATTGGGATCCCAAGGTGTATTATAAGACCAAGTGCTGGGATACCCGTATGTTTTCAGAGCACCGGCAACCGAGTACCCCATAGTTGACAACCGTGTGTAAAACATTGAGGCGATCGCTTTTAGCTGTCCGATCGTAGCTGGAGAAAAGTCACTGGCGCCGGCGGTATTTGTCGTCCAACTATTTACGAGATTATGGATTTGCTGATTTGTATCCCAAGAGGACGAATTGTCGTCCAGATGCTGCATCGCAGCAAACGCCATTTGTTTTAACTGGCCCTGGCTGACCATCGAAAAATCAGAGGGTGCAGCTCCGGCTATAAAAACGCCTTTGGTGGTCCACCATTCCGGTCCTAGACTCCCACCATAGAGGGGCAGCCCGAAGCAGATCAATATCAATAATGATACGAAGCACCGTGAGATGGGCATCTTCATAAAGATTCCGAGTGGAGAATTACGGCCTTTGTCCGTTTGTGAACGAACCCATACTAATGTCACCGCTCGGCGCGATCAGAATTGTCCCATTTGAAAGTACCCGCATCGCGTTGGCGCGGTTATTGTCAGCCGTCCCGGTCCCAACAACTAATACACCTTGGGTATGGTTTGTTCCGGCATCATTGGTACGAGTATCATTGTATCGTCCCACAGTGGTCTGCCCCCACTCTCCTATACTTACTCCTGTTCCGATTGCGCCGCCCCCCATTACATTCAAGAGGGCAGGTATGTCAGAAGCGCCGTAGGTGGCTGTCGTTTGGGTCGCGCCATCAGATGTGAGCGTAAATAATTGGTGCCATCCAAAGTTGAAGGTAAATGTACTCGCAGAGAGCTTCAGCGGCTTCCAAGCCACATTGCTTTGTTCAGAACGAATAAAGCCGCAATCATTGGTTGTATCGTATCCGAGTGTCACCAGACTGGTCCCTGAAGTCACATAGTGGCCATTGAATGCAGCCAAATTTGAAGCGGTTCCAGTGGTTAAAAGGTTACCGGCTGTAACAGTATAATCCGCCGCCATCGCGGCGCTTGCTGAAAGAATGAACATGCAGAATCCGATCGCATTGCGGATATTTCTAGTATGAATCATGGGCCGCAGATCATACTACTTATGTCAAAATGTCAACAAGGCGGTGCAAATATGTTTAAGTAGGTGGCATATAATATGGAATACTTGCGCTTATCTCGGTAGGTAGCTCCTGATTTTCCCTAGCGCAGGGAAATCCAAGTTGCCCGCCGACATATTCCGTCCGGATTTCTACCTTTTTATCAGCTCATCGAACCGCTTCGCGGTATTCGCATAAATGGGGTAACGCGCGAGTTCCTCCTCGCTGCCCTCGGAGGGCTTGAACCGCCATTGCTTGTAGGCCCAGAGCCAGAGCTCGGGACGCTCGGTAATCGAGCGCTCGATCTCGTTCCAGCAGAGCTGGGTGATCTCCGCGGCCGAGGCGTTCGGCGGGATTTCCACTGCGGGGAGATAGCGGGCCAGGTAGGTGCCGTCCTTTTGCGGGACGCACTCGCAGGGGATGAGCTTCGCCCCGGTGCGATCCCGCAGGCCGTGAAGGATGGGACTGGACGAAGTCCATAGGCCGAAGCAGCGGATCGCTACCGTTCCGAGCTTCGGATCGAGGCTGAGATCCGTAAGCGCGCCGAACTTCCCTCCAGCCTTGAGCAACTTCAGCATGCGGATGAGCGCGCGCTCCTGCGGAATGATCTCGTGCCCGCTCACAGCCCGCAGCCGACTGAACACCGGGCCAAGGAGCGGATTCTTGAACTTCTGGAAAATGATCGGCCCTGTCTGGATCGCAAAGGCCGAGGCATGGCTGAGCCACTCGAAATTCCCGTAATGCGCGCAGAAATAGATCCCGGCCGCCGCTGGGTCGCGGTGACAGGGATCGGAATCCAGCCCCTCCACATGCAACACCTTCTTCCACCGATCGTTCGTGAGATTCGGCGACCAGAAAAGCGCGAGCATTGTGCGAGCGAAATTCTGGTACGATGCGCGGGCGATGCGCTCGCGATCCGCAGGCGTATATCGGTCACCGAATGCCGCGCGGAGATTCTCGAGAGCCGTGGAACGGCCGCGGTCGTCCACCGAATATGCGAGCGAGCCTAGGGCCGATGCCAGCGGGCGGATCGCTCCGTACGGCAGCTTCGGAATCGTCCACGCGACGGCCTCCAGCGCCGCATGCTCGAGGCGATAGCGGAGCCGCTTGAAGCCGGTGACGCCGGCGAGGGGATCGGATTGTGTCGGATTGGCCAGGGTCGGAAAGGAGTTTGGGATTATGCTTCGGCCGCGGGGGCTTCGATGCGCGGGAAAAGCGGCACAGGCGCCCCGAGCTGGTGGCCGTCGGGCAGACCGCCCCAGGTCGTCGCATCGAGTGTCGTCGGTCCCTGCCAGTTCAACTGCTCAAAGATGCCCGCTGCCGCCTGGGGCAGCACAGGTGAGACGAGGATGGCCAGAATGCGCAGAGACTCGGCGAGATGGTAAAGCGCCGCGTCGAGGGCCGCGTCGTCACCTGCCTTGGCAAGCGCCCAGGGCTTCGTCTGCTCGACGTATTGGTTCGCTTCGATGGCAAGCGCGATGGCTTTGTCCAAAGCCACGCTGATCTGACATTCGTTCATGGCCGAGGCATACGCCTCGACGAGCGGCGGCACGCGATCTTTCAACCCGCCCTCGAGACTCTGCTTGAGCCTGCCCTCGCGATATTTCTTCGCCATATTGAGCGTACGGTTCAGCAGATTGCCGAGGCTGTTCGCGAGATCGACATTGTAGCGCTGCACAAGGCGTTCCTCACTGAAATCCGAGTCCTTGCCCGTCGCGATGTCGGCGACCAGGTAATAGCGCACCGCTCCCGCGCCGTATTTGTCGGCGAGCGCGTCGGGATCGACCACGTTGCCCAGGCTCTTGCTCATTTTCTCGCTTTCGCCGGCCGCGTTACGGCTGTTCCACCAGCCATGGACGAGCAGGGTGGGCATCTCGTCGTCGGTGAAGCCGATCGCCTTGAGCATTACGGGCCAATAGACACCGTGCGCGGGCACGAGGATGTCCTTCCCGATTACGTGCACCGCCGGCCACCACTTTTTGAATTCGATGGGGAGACGGGGAGATTCCGCGGCTTCGCTTCCGGATGCGGAGTCCGCCTGGTAACCGGCGAAGCTGATGTAGTTCACGAGCGCGTCGAACCACACGTAGGTGACGAATCCTTCACCGAATTCCTCGGGAAATGGGATACCCCATTGCAGGCGCGACACCGGGCGCGAAATGCACAGGTCGCCCTCGATCTTCTCGACGGCATTGAGCAGCTCGGCCTCGCGGAATTGCGGAATGACGAATGGCTGGCCGGCCTCGGCACGCTTCCGCACGAGATCGCGCAGCCAATCCTTGTGCTCCCGGAGCCGGAAGTAGAAGTTCTCCTCGTCGCGTTCCTCGACGGGCTGCCACTCGGGGCCGAATTCCCCATCCGCTCCGCGCTCCTTGTCGGTGAGGAACTGCTCCTGCCGTACGGAATACCAGCCGCGCTCGGTCTTCTTGTACAGCCAGCGGCTCTGGCCGGTGGCGGGATCCTTGTCATCCCAGAGCTTCTTCAGAATGGCGCGCACGCAGTCTTTGTGGAGCTGGTCGGTCGTCGCCGCCCAGCCGTCATAGTTCACGCCAAGCTTCGTCCAGAGCGCGCGGAACTTCGCGGTAATGGCATCGACGTATTCCTGCGGGGCGATGCCGGCCTTCTCGGCTGTCTGCTGCACCTTCTGGCCGTGCTGATCGACACCCGTGAGAAAAAAGACCTCCCGTCCAGCCAGACGCTGGTAGCGGGCGATCACATCGGTAAGTACCTTCTCGTAAGCATGCCCGATATGCGGCGCGCCATTCGTGTAATCGATCGCTGTTGTTATGAAAAAAGGTTTCACTAGGGTCTAAGGTTCAAAGTCCAAGGTCTAAGGTCGGGCATCGTCGCGCCGCCTGAATTTCGTGCCACGAAGCGTGGAACTCTGGAGATATTTGATGAAGCCTCCAAGTAGCCGACTCGCGGCAAGAGCCTGTCCGGCAAGCTCGTCGAACTGCGTTTTAGTGATGTATTCCTCGTCGAGCGCGACGTAAAGCTGCGATCGCAGCTCGCCACAGGAGCCTTTGGCGAGCGTGAGGGCGTGAACGAATTCCTTATCACCGCCGCGTTCGAAGCCCTCCGCAATATTCGAGGTGATGGAGACGGTGGCCCGCCGGATTTGGTCAACCAATCCGAAATCCTTCGCGAATTGCTGGAGCTTCGTCGCCCGATAGATGCCGCGCGTCAATTCCCGCCCAGCCTGCCAGGCCTCGATGTCTTCAAATCGCTCGATCTTCATGATGTCCGACCTTGGGCCTTGGACTTTAGACCTTGGACCATCTTCTAGGCGATCTTGCCTCCCCATCCCAGGATGCGGGCTTTTACGCCGGCGCTTTCGGCTTCCTTGATCATGTTTGCCCGGACGTAGAAGAGCGAGAGGCTCGACCAGGCGAGCTGGTCGTTTGGCCGCAGCTCGACCGCCTTGAGCCCGGCCTCGATCGCCTCGGGATAGTGGCCAGTCTTCATGAGCGCCATTCCCAGCGCGTGCCAGGCATCGAAGTAATCCGGCGCCGCCTCGATGCAGCGCCGGTATTTCTCGATCGCAGCGTCGAGCTCCCCGACCGCGATGTCGCCGCTTGCGTCGTCGAACAGCGTCTCGATCTCGGGCGGCGTCTCGCTCATCGCACTACCCGCGGCTGGCCGAGCGAATGTCGGCTGCCTTACGCGCGGATTCGATCCAGTCCTGCCAGAGGATGGACTGCGAGCGGCCCAGCATGTTTTTGATGATCATGTCGCGCTGGTCTGCGAATTTCTTCTCATCGAGTGCTCCGCGGCTCTGGAGCCATACGATATATCCGCCGGTCTCGGACGGCCTCAGCCCGCTCACTTCGCCATCCTGGAGATAGCTCACAGCATCCGCGTACATGCGCTGCTGCTCGGTCGCCTTCTCGTCGGTGACGGAGACGTTCGTGAATGCGTCGGTATGGAGTCCCGCGGCGGCAGCGACCTGCGGCACCGATTGACCAGCCTTGGCGGCGGCGCGGAGCTTCGCGATCGCGTCATTCGCTGCGTTCTTGAGCGCGGTCGCGGCGGCCGTGGCGGTGAGCTGCTCGACGATCTTCGGCTTCGCCTCGGCAAGTGTCATGGGATGCGAGGGGCTCACAGAGGCCAGTTCGACGACCACGAATCCGCTGCCATTCTCGATCACACCGCTCACGGGAGTCTCTTTGGTAAGGGTAAACGCGGTGGGCGCGACGGCCTGGACCGGATCGGCTGCGACATTGGCCATGATCTCAGCGAGGCCCTGAATTTGTCCGTTGCGATCAAACGGCATGGTGGCGTCCACCTTGAGATTGGACTCTGCGGCTGCCTTCTCGAGGCCGATGGAGGCCGCACGCGTGGCAAATGCGTCGGACGCGTCGGCGATCTTCTGCTGTACGTCGATCTTTGCCTTGCCCTGGAGCTTGTCCGAGCCGTCGGGCAGCGCGAAGCGGACGAACTTCACCGTGCGGTATTCGGGAGTGACGAAAGCAGCCGAGTTCGCCTTGAAGTAATCCGCGATCTGCTGGTCCGAAATCTTCACGCTCTTCGTGAAGTCATCGTTGTTGAATGTCACCGCGAGGCCGGTCACCGGCTGGAGGGCCCGGCGGACATTCGCGAGATTGGTATCCGTCACCGCGGGGGCGGAGTCGATCATCTGCTTGATGCGGTCGAAGATGATCGAGCTGCGCACGAGATTCTGGAGATCGATGTCGGAGAAGCCCTGCGGGGTGAGCGAGGTCGCGCTCAGCTTGCTATATTTGGTCGGGTCGAACTGGCCGTTCGTCTGGAAAACCGACAACGCAGTGATGGCCTTCGTCACCTCGTCGTCTGTCGGGCGGATGCCGAGCTGCCGCCCCTGGTGATCGACGATCATCGAGTTCAGCGCAAAGTTCCCGAGCGTCTCCTCGCCGCCATTTCCGCCGAGGGAGCTGGCGTATTGGGTGAGACCCAGCGCCAGTGCGAGGCTGTATTTACGCGCAGCACGCTCGAATTGATCCTTCGTGACGCCCTTGCCGTAGATTTGGAGGAAGTCGTTGGACCCGAGGTTCTCGAGCGGCGTACGATTATAGAGCACGCCGAAAGCGACGATCGTGAGAATAGTGATCACCAGCCAGAGCTTCCGCTGGTGAGTGCGCATCCAGTTAAACATGGGGTCAGAGTCGCAAAAAAAGGGTTTGGATCAGGAGTGAACCCCCCTGATTAAGCGATTCGTCGGCGAAATCAAGCCCCCTCCGGCGGAAAGCCTATCAGCGTCATACCATGGACTGTGCTGCAATCCGCGAAAACTAAGGCTCGACCATCCCGTGTGGATGGGACGGAATAGGCGCCATGCTCTCCGGCCCCGGCTCCCCTGGAATGCTTCTCAGAGACTGCGTGAAAACTCCGGACGGTCGCGTCGAAAAGCGGACGGGATTCAATCGTAGCGCAAGGCGCTTTCGACCCCTGATCGTAAAAGCTCCTGGCACCCGCCAGCGATGCAGCGCCTCGCTTTCGGCCCTGGCCGGGTGTGTGCTCGCCCTGCCCGACATGGCCGGGGTCGTATCTTTTCTTCACCAGCCGACCCTCGCCGTCGTTACCCAGACTCCCGCGCTTCTCAAGCAGCCTCTCGTCGCATGGGCACCGCTCCTCGGCGCCGTCGATCCAGCCAACCGCAATCTGCTCTCCCAGTTTCTCGACCGGGCGCCTGCCGCCTGGGGAGCGCTGCTCATCATGGGGGTAGTAACTGCCGCTTTTGCAACTCATCTGCTCGTCACGCTCCAGGAGCGACGCATCGCACCACAGGCGCTGCTGGATGCGCTCTCCCATGCGATCAATGCCGGTAATTACCAGGAGGCATGGGAGGTCTGCGCCCGATGGCAGCGCACCTATCTTGCGCGGGTGCTCGGCCCTGCATTGGAACGCATCGGGCAGGGATATGAAGCCGTCGAGGAACAACTGGCTGCAAGCACGGCGCGAGAACGGCGCTTCTTTACCTGGATGTGGCGGGGACTGGCGATCTCGACAGCCGCATGCGGGCTTATCTGTCTGGCAGGCATCGCGGCGGGCTACTCCAATGTCTTCGCCTCGACACCGCCCACCGGCGTATTTGCACCCCGTGCGCTCACGCACGCGACTGGCGATCTCGCTGTCCTGGCTGCGACAGGCTTCGCCCTTGTTGCTCCCGCACTCGGGATCTGTCTCTGGCTGCGCTTCCGCACAGCACGATCCCTCGCGCCAGCGGAAGGACTGGCTGCCGAGCTGGTCGCGGGATTACCCTACGAGGATGTCGAGGGTGTGCGCATTGGCAAGGCCTTCGATGCCGGCTCGATCACCGGCGAACTCACCGATGCCGGCGCTCGAGGACGGCTGCGCGTCTCGCGCGAGCTGACCACGGCCTGCCCGATCTGCAATGCTCCCATCAATCCCAGCCGGAATCCATGTCCGCATTGCGGCACCCCGTTCGAGTGGTTTTGATTTTGGTTCGACCGGGAGGGTGAGGCTTCGCCCGAGCCCATGCCACAGGCGGGCACGGCGCCGCTTCCCGGTTTCGTTTCATCGTTTCAGTCTATAGGCGTGAAACGATGAAACGAAACCGGTTTTACTCTGTAACTGGGCCGAATCGCATGAAATGAAATGGGCGCGCGCGTGATTCGTGCTGAGGTGAAAATTCGTTTCCGATGGCATCGGCACCGTATGAGAAATCCACGGAACCCGGCGGCGCGGCTTCCCTA
>Ga0207702_10001006_pt1 | contig 28928 bp, 48 predicted proteins | sample KBSCornC62_FD_184302 | JGI IMG/M metagenome (GOLD analysis project Ga0207702, IMG submission 184302) | Corn rhizosphere microbial communities from Kellogg Biological Station, Michigan, USA - KBS Corn C6-2 (SPAdes) (version 2) | ecosystem: Host-associated > Plants > Roots > Rhizosphere > Soil ... | reverse complement strand
CTAGTACATGTATGAGGACCGTTACCGCCTAGAGTCTTATCGCAATCTCCCTTTTTAACAGCCATGCACCACGGATCTTTAATCAGAGGCATCACTGTACCTCCTTAATAGATTTGTGCCGTATCCCCGACCAGATTTGAACTGGCGTCACTACCTTGAGAGGGTAGCATCCTAAGCCGAACTAGACGACAGGGACACAGGCAGGTTGCCCCGCCCTTAAACTTAGAAGTTTACAGTTTCGGTTGCTGGTGTTACATTCACGTTGTGAGTGAAGTGACCACCGAAGTTAGCTGTAACTGTTGGTGTCTCTACTAGCTGCACTGCTACATGCACATGTGGCTGTGCCCCAAGCTGCTGAGCGAAGTGAGCTAGAGTGTCTTCATATCCATTAGGCCCAGTTACAGTAGTTGTTGAGCCGTGACTTGCTAGAGTCAGGTTATTTGTGTCTACTACTGACGAATGAGCCGGCACTAGTTGACTAGTCTGCAAATTTTGTGAGAATGAAAGATGATAAGTACCTGCACCGGCTGTTGTTGCTGTTCCTGCTGGAACCCCAACACCATCTACAGTTACCGTAGCTACTTCAGTCGCAGACAAGCCTACGTTGGCGTTTACGTTGCCATGATTAACTACATCGTATGAATATGTAACACTAGAGTTTAGTCCGTTGGATAAGCTTGATTGTGACTGTGTTGCACTGACCTGCGGACGAGGGAAGAAACGGTTATGACCGAACCTCCATAGCTGGTCTGTGCTGCCGTCGAATGTATTTACGTTCGCTGGAGGATTCACGCATAGATGACCTACTGCGCACGGACGGTTGTCTGCATCTGATGTAAGAGCATTGAACTGACCGTTATCAGTGATGAACTGATTTGTTGCCACTGACTGTAGAGTACCTAGACCGTTTGGCTGACGGTTTGTCACAGTGAATGCCTGCCACTGCTTGCCGTTACATGTACGTAGTACCACTGCATCTACGTGACCATAGCCCGGTCCTGGATCTGCTACACACAGATTAGTTCCTACTAGGTTGAATCGTACTGAGTTTGGTCCGCTTACCTGAACCGCGAAATTGTTGTCTGATGTATTTGCCGGTCCCGCTGTAACGGGTGAATTCCAGCCAGGATTTACCGCCTGGAAGAAGTCTACGCCGTTCGCGTTTACGACTGTATTACTAGAATTGAAGGGTAGTACACCAGAGGTTGAAGCATTAGCCGCTGCTGCCCCTCCTAGCACTAGAGCTGCCACCGATACGGCAACTGCTGCAAAACTCTTGAACATACTGTTCCTCTTTCTTTGATTGGACATTGTTTTCTTTGTTCCAGATTGAGTGATCCGTATAGGATTTGAACCTATGACCGTCAGATTAAGAGTCTGTTGCTCTGCCAGGCTGAGCTAACGGATCGCCTATGGAGTTTTTATTAAGTTTACGGGAGGTACTTGCCTGCTTTATTCTCTGTTTTCTTGACTGCTACAGGAATAGGGCATGAGCATTTCACGAAGTTTATGCACTTGACGTTAGTGCATTTTCCGCAGTTGGGACACTTGTCATGATTGCATCCATGATGACCCATTACTACTCCTTGTTTTGTTTCCCAGCCGAGGAAGATATGGGATTCGAACCCATGGAGATGTTATTAGCACCCCACTTGTTTTCAAGACAAGCGCACTAGCCCACTATGCGAATCTTCCATGTGTACAGTCTTCAGATCACCCTGCCAAGTTTAGGTTCTGTACAAGATTCCGTTAGTCAATGGCACTTTTGCACAGTCTTTCAGATCACTTTGCCCGTCGAAGTGCTGTGCTAGATTTCAGTAATCAGGGCGGCGAGGAATCGACAGGATTCGAACCTGCGGAAGACTGTTTCCAGCTTCAGCAATTTAGCAAACTGCCGCATTAAGCCAACTCTGCCACGATTCCATAGGTGTAAAGCGGGATTGGCTTTTGTTTATCGCAGTACCCGCACTGATTTCTCATTCTATAGAGACGCCTCTATTTGGGCTATTTACACCAGAGCGATTAACGGGACTCGAACCCGTGACCTATTCCTTGGCAAGGAATTGTTCTTCCGACTGAACTACAATCGCGTATTTCATATTGTTTTTGATGAACGACCATAGTGTAGCACATGGCACCAAACGGTGTCAAGACACCTTGATTAAATCTTTTTGTTTTTTATTTGCGATGAGTACGGGACTTGAACCCGCAACCTCTGCCTTGACAGGGCAGTGCTCTAACCAATATTGAGCTAACCCACCGTGATGGGAGAGTATTACCAACTCCCATTGTACTACGATTTATTTGCTATCCCTTTATCAGGACACCAGCACCGGAACCACCTGAGCAATTCCATGTAGCCGGAAGTTGATAATTAGTCTTCTCTGCATCTTGAGTAGTCTGGTAGCAAAGGTACTGAAGATACTGAGGTGTGATAGCCTGCTTGTTGTTCTGAAGATTAGCCGCTGCCTGAGAAAGAGCTGTGTTCGTCTGCTGCTGCTGGATAGCCGCCGCAGTAGCCAGGTAGTTGTTAGTAATCTTCTGGATAGCAGCCTCAGTGTTAGCATCGTAATGAATGTACTGAAGGTTAATATCCTGAACAGTTACCTGACTTCCCAGAACCTTTTGAAGATCCTTAGTCAGTTGCGGGTCAAACTTAGAGAACTGACTCTGAGCGTTAACGACGCAAGACTCAATCTTCTTAAGGTCGCAAGATTCAAGCTGCTGAGTGATATCCTGGATAACGTTGTAATCACCAAGATCACGGTTAAGTACCGTAGTAAGATCTCTCTTAACTACATACCTGTCAACATCTTGAGTCAGGTTAGGTCCGTAAGAACTGTAGTTAGCGTACAGATTAGGAATAGCAGCAGCATTCGTTTCAGTCTGAAGCTGAATGTCTGCGCAACCCTCATTCTGCATGCCTAGCCTTACAGTAATGCAGTAACCAGTAGCACCGCTATTCGTGTAACTGTCAGGAAGAGGGTTACCGTTACCATCTGAATTCCTCTGCAAGAAGTTATCACTTTGAATAGTACGAGACACCAGGTTGATTGAATGTGTCGGCCACATCCAGAAATGCCCTGGTCCCTTTTCTCCTACAACCTTGCCGTAAGAAGTAATAACACCTACGTACTTTGTCGGTACTGAATGATTTCCTGCTCCCCAGATAATACCTGCGGGGAGAATAAGACCAATCAATGCAGCAACGACGATGACAATCCTCTTGGCATAGTTTGTCTGGGTTCCACCTCCACGATAACGCTCTACCTGAGATGGCATTCCGAAGACACCTATAAGAACTAGCGCAATACAGACAACCAAGATGACTGCCGAAAGAATAACTAGACCCATTTAACCCTCCATATATTTTCCTATTCGAAGTGCTTTCTCAGCATCTTCAATTTGCTGTTCCAACGTTGGTGGAGGGTTCAGCGCCTTTCGCCTGATTCTATATGCAATTATTCCGCATGTAGTTCCAAGGAGGATAACGACACATATGATGAAAGGCGCAATCAATGCGTAAACCATATCCTACCTCCTTATAAGAAGAACGTATGTTCCCCTCCGCGAATAAGGGAGGTTTGACCCTCCCTTATCCTAATCCTCCATCCAAGGCCAGTTGCAGTCATAACCTCTTTCTACTGCTGGAATCCAGCGTAGTGTTGCATCGGTCATTCCTCCAAGCTGGTGAGATCTATCTCTAGATCCCGACTGGATATCGAAATTCTTGTAACCTGCTAGGTCGAAACCGTACAAGTGAACCTTTGGGCCGACAATATCTCTGTGAGACTTTGCATAACTACCCCAGCTATTGAATGAAGGTGTTCCTCCGTGGAAGGCAAAAGACTGACCATCAGTGTTGATGATTACTCTCTTAGTCTTTGGAGAAACTGTCTCAGCAATAGCCTGACCAGTCATTGTTCCATGACCAACTTCTCCGGTACGCCGTCTCATTTCCTGTGCAAGAGAAAGAATACTGTGACCCTTATTTACTTGCACCGGAGCTGTAACCTTGCCTCCGCGACTGTTGGTGCTCCATCCATCACCAGCATAGATGTACATTCTCACGTTACCAGCATTCTTCGCTGCAATTGCCCCACCGAAGAAAGCCGCTAGACCAGAAAGTGTCATCTTTGACTTTGATGATACCGGGCTATCCATAGAACTTGATGTGTCCACCAAGATCACTGTCTCACCATCTAGAACAGGCACGTTAACTGTTGCCAGTTGTGTTGCTGTTTCCAGCGAACTGTGCCATGTAAGACTAGATAGCTGCTCTATAGCTGACAAGAACCTGTAAGGGAACATCCTTGACTTAGCGATGATCTCCGGGTTTGTAAGCTGCTTGTGAACGAACTCTTTTGCCTCCTGAGATATTCCCGCTTCGTCAAAGTTACGTAAGTTACGTACTGTTGCGAAGATAGGAACCATACCAGCAGTAATAAGAGCACTCCACAACTTACCCTTATCAACTTTAGGACCAGCAAGCGATAGTGCATCTTCCCAAGTCATACCTGCCGCACGCAATCTGGAAGGATTCAGCAAAGCCTCTACATCACCATTTGCTACATCCTTGCGCAAAGAAATGTTCTCCTTGATCATTGAAGGTAGCTGATCCGCGTCTTCAGCATTGCCGAATCTGCGATTCATGACGTGAGCTGCTAGCTGTGAATCTTCCAGAGTGAAGTGAGCAAGATTCATCAGGTCTGCAAAACGCATACCGTGTGAGGCTGTGTCGTACTTCATTACAGAGTACGGATTCCACAATCTTTGCGCCGCATCCCCAAGACCACGCTTCAATGCCTTTGGCATCTTACCGTACTTAGACATGTAGTATGACGCAAATTCTGTAGGCTCGTCTGCTCTGCCAGGAAGCTCGGCCGCTAGATGCCTGTTTATACCTCTGTACCCCTGAGAAGACAAGATCTCATCTTCCCTTACTGCATCTTTGTTTGACAGTCTGGCGTTTATAGCTGCTGCCGCACCCAGTATAGATGCAGTCCTGATATTAGCATCACTTCTAAGGTACTTGTAGAATCCAGCGATCCATGTAGGATCTGCCAGTGCTACAGAAGCAGCCAGAGAAGCATGTCTAACATCTCTAGAGGAACCCTTCTCGTGGAAGGAATCCTTATCATTAGCGATGTGGTTTACACCTAAACGGAAAAGCTCTGACTTCTCGTCAGAAGCAAATCCGACACCGCCCATGTGAGTAGTTGCGCGACCAGTTGACTCCAAAGCCACTGATCCTGACTGGTTAGTACGAACTGTGTTCATTCTAGCCATATCAACCTCCATATATAGAAAAGCCCAGAGAGTAACTGAACTGTGTTTGTGTTTTAGCTACTATTGTTTAAAAGACAATTGCTTGAAGTAACACAATTCGGCACACCTGGGCGTGGATAAAACTGTTTTACCTGAGAATTATGCGGATTCGGAATTTTATCCCGGTTATGAGCCGGGAGGCTGACCCAAACAGCCATGCTTTCCCCATGATTTTTGGGGGGAAAGAAAGGATTTGAACCTATGAAGTATCCGTTTCCTGTTGCACCAGGTAATGAAGTCTGTTTAGTCCTGAGAATATAGCGAAATCAGAAGCGGTGCCCGGCACCATTTTTTGGGAAGGAGTCGAACCTTGCCCCTCAATTTGTTGGCTGAGTGAAGTATCTGATTTCTTCGCACCAGGATATATTTAATTTTAAAAATCTTGTAAGTCAGAGAATTATTCAAACACGGCTGCTTTTATTTTTTGCGCGCTCTGTCAATTGAGCTACCCCCCGATGATTGGACGGGGGGACGGGACTCAAACCCGCAACCTCGGACTCCGAATGTCATATTTTGAAGTATCCGTATTCATTTGCACCTGACTTAAACTTATATAATCCAGAGAATCAGTAAACACAGTGTTCTTACGAAAAGCTCTGCCAATTGAGCTACAGGCCCATTTAAATGGGCCTGATCGGATTCGAACCGACAACCATTTGATTCACAGTCAATTAATGAAGTAACCGTATTCAGTACACCTGGATTATTAGAGGGGCATGCCGGATTTGAACCGGATAAAACTGGGTTGCAATCAGTTGCCTAAGCCGTTCAGCCACAGCCCCATGATTATCCTTGAGAATTGTAGATCAGAGGTTTGTTTTCAAAGTTATTAAACTTCGTCGCCATGATTTGGTGGCGACGGTTAGATTCGAACTAACAATTTATATTTTTCAGATATATGTTTTACCATTATTGAAGTAGCTCTAATCAAGTGCACCAAGGATAAAGCTTTAAAATGTTCCTGAGAGTTGGAAGTAAGAGGGTTTTTAGTCTTCAGCAGGACTTGAACCTGCAACTGTTTCTTTGAAAGAGAAATTATCTACCAATTGATATATGAAGTAACTCTCACTATTTGCACCAGGAACATCCATACTAGGATTTAAGGAGGTACAGTATGGACAAATCTAGCTGGAGGTTAGAAGGACTAGCTTACCGAAGTCAGCCGGTCTTACAGCAGCATATTCAACCGATAATCTTCCCTCAAGATTATTCTCCGCGCAAGCATAAGCTACGGGCAGAGATTGGTCGAACTTCTTTAAGATTGCTATTAACTGTGCTACTGTCATTTCTTCCTCCTAAGAGTGGTTGTTATCCAGAGTATAAGGTTGACTCAGTGCTTGTATATTCCCATAATATGAAGTAACCGAATCTTTCGCACCTGGATTATAGTGGCGGGTACGGGATTTGAACCCGTGACCTAAAGCTTATGAGGCTTCCGAGCTACCGAACTGCTCTAACCCGCTACGATAATCTTGCCAAGAGAGTTTAATGATACCAGTTTGCCGACCCTACGCTTATCGGCTGGTCAATAGTGCGTTGAAGTAACTGGCGTCTTCGCACCTTGGCTTAAGTTTTATATACCTAGAGAGTATAGCAGAAACAGTGTCTTTTATGTACTGTAATTTGTTGTTGGCTATTACTGTTGAATGAAGTAACTGTTTCCTTTGCACCTAGGCAAAGTACCCCCAACGGGATTTGAACCCGTGCTGCTGGCTTGAAAGGCCAGTGTCCTAGACCGCTAAACGATGGGGACTTGATGTGAGATTGGGGTTTTTATTTGTACGGAACTAGCTGTTACCCAACGAAAGGAGGTGCCCTCCCAACCTCACAGATATATAGTACCACGGGGAAGTGGTGTTTGTCAAGTAGTTTTAAATATTTCTTTTAGAAACTTCTTGACAGATGTGAAAGAGAGTTACCAGTAAGGTACAAAATGCGCTGGCCAGGTATGACTTTCCTGTTCACAGAACCACTTTGCACGAAAATCTTATAACCCGCATTCCAATCGGGGCCAATCTTTACTGTCTCATCTGGCAAACCAAGCATATCCCTGGCGTTACCGACATAAATACTGCCGTTTTGCTCTATAGCCACTGCCTTAGAAGGCTGAATATGCTCATGCTTTACCAATTCATAGTATCCGAACCCTCTTTGGTAGGATACAGGGAGCCTTGAATTGACAAAATCCTTGATTTCTACCGTATTAGGCCCCTCAAATCTGAGCATACTGTACGAACTAGGCGATAGAGGCGTAAGATTCTTCTTAATCTGGTCCGTTGAGACTGTGTTAAGAGTAAACAGACCGCTTCTGAAGCTCCTGACACCTTGAGCACGGCTCTGAAGAATAGAAGACGTGGCTGATTTGATCAGCTTGCCTACATCTTCAACACCCTTAGTGCTTGTTGCGTTCCACTTTACTATGTTTTCCCTCGGGAAACCAGCAGACACAGAATAATCTTCTGCTTTCTGGTCTGGGACAAACGCCGCAACTGACACATGACTTGGCTGACTGTTTATTTTCAGGTTCATCTGAGTCGGAGAACCCTTTATACTATCGTTTTCCATGCCATCAGACCACATGCAGACCAGTGATGCGTGATCGTCATACATGACAGGAATTTTAGCGAAGTCATCTAGCATAAGATGGGTACAGTCTAGAAGTGCTGTTCGACCACCTACCTTATAAAGGCCCCTGATTGTGTCGAATCTTAGTACGTCCATATCCCAGCACAGGTTTTTTATGTTGTCCCTGCCGCCAAAACTATAAACTGAGACACGAACTTCCTGGTTCATGTCTCTTGACTGTCGGGCTAGATCAGCTATGTACTCGTCTACAGTAGTTATCAGAGTATTTTCCAGATCTGCCATAGACCATGAAGCGTCTAGCCCTAAGCCAACGTGCGTAACCTTGTGGTTTAAGCCCACTTTCCCTCCTATAAATTGTTATTTATGCGTAAGTTCCGCCAGTCTTAGTAACAATCGCAGCAGAAACGTTGTTCTGCGCATTCCAAGTATGTGACCAAGCCGGTGTTGTTGTATTAGCAGCCGAATTCCCTGGCTGAGTGAACTTGTTATGGTAGTCGTGAGCACTAATTAACATTTTTACCCCGTAGAAGTTGATGCTAGGATAAGCAGAGCACTAGCTGAGACGAAGAATCTCATCTGAGGGTTAGGATACTGCTTTGATGGTGCCTGTGCTGTGTAACCTGGTACCTCATTAAGAGTGAATACACCATTGTTCTGGTTATTCAGGCCACCGTAGTAACCACCAACACGACCACCAGAGTCATCTGACGGTGTTGCTGCGTTAAGAAGCACCACAAAACCAGCATAACCTGTTGCGTTTGCTGCCTCATTGTATGTCGAGCTACCCGCATAGTTAGTGGGCAGTTCTTGAAGTGATGAACCTACAGCCGAAACTTGTGTTACAGACACTAATGTGGGCAAAGCAATAGTTGCTCCCTTTGTACCGCCACCAGTGTTATTGTCACAGAAGAAGATACGGCTAGGGTTGATACCCTGCTGATCCACTATTCCAGCTACATACTGTGTTCCACCTTGTGTGTAGACACCATTAGTGAAAGAAAATGTAGCTGCGTCTGTCGGTGTTCCAGCAGAACGCTGGAGAGTTGTGTTAATAGCAGGGAAACCTGCTAGTGTAGCAACTGATAGAGCCATTTTAATCTGTCCTATCTGAGATTAAATATTTACTCTATCATTGTATCGTATATAAGAGCGACCAAGGAGATTCGAACTCCCACTAAATGCTTGGAAGGCACTTGTGCTAAACCATTAAACACTATGGTCGCAGGGGGAAGTTACCCTAAATAGTACTTCCCTTTAAGCTTATCACACCTACTGCATTGACGTTCGCAATAAAACAGGTTCCTGTACTCAGGATTTTCTACCTGCTCTGAGTATAAAACCTCGTATCTATGGATGTGCATTCAGAACCTCCATAAGGCAGGACGACAAATAATCAACTTTACTGCGGCTAAGACCCATATCACCGCGAAGCCGAAGAACAACTTCCCTTATTTCAGCTTCCAGAGTAGTCATACCAGGGTTATTAGCCTTGATAGCCTTGACTACCGTAGCGATACCGAGAGCTTGTTCAGGAGTGTACTTTACATCTACGGGTTTTGCTTTCTCGTTATTAGCCCAGTAAACACCTATCTCACTCATAAATCCTCCTAACGTAGCCCTGAAGGGGCTCGAACCCTTACTGTACCGATTTTAAGTCGGTTTTCTCTACCTGATTGGAATACAGGGCCACGAAGGCCAGAGCAAAACACCTAACCTCATTCAATATTCACCAGGAATAGTGCATTCTCACATTAGCTGAATCTCCGTTTCAGCCACAGTTCTTGTCTGCACCTCAGAAATTTGCGACATCGAAGGTTAGCCAACCCTGAGTTTATTTGTTCCTGATAGGACGTGATCAGCGCCCTTTGTAGCGCCCAAGAGACTCGAACTCTTACTGAACAGGTTTTGAATCTGTTGCCTCTGCCGTTGGGCTAGAGCGCCAGAATTCTTGATCACACCACAGGCAATCGGGATCGATATTTAGAATCCAGTGCTCGCATATATGATCAAGGAAGTCTTGATTTATATTCTGATTAAGCATTATTTACGGTTCCTGCCCATAGGGCAGTCGGGGCAAGGTCTTCGCCTGCCTGCATCTTTGTCTAAGAACTCTCCGGTATCATAGCAGGTCTGGCAGTTGTAATGCCCTCTGTCTACTTGTTTAGTTAACCTCGTTACTCTTGCCACTATTCTTCCCCAACGTCAAACTGCTCAAACTTCAGATTAGGTTCTGGTGACTGATACACCGGAGGCTCCATAGGAATTGTAATCACCATTCCGCTTGGGGTGTAAAGATGCCTTACACCAAAAGGGAAATCTGAATTTATTCGCGGCTCATGATAAGGTCTTCTCTTACTGCGTGGTACATATCCGCCTATTGCTTTACTCATTATTCCTCCTAACGTGGGAAGCAATGGAATCGAACCATTCACCTTCTGTTCTTCAGACAGACGCTCTACCATATGAGCTAGCGACCCGTATTGCTAGGCTTGCTGAGCTTGGACATACTTAGGTTTACATTCCCCGGCACCAAGCTGCCTCAGAATCCGTGTATGTAACAGGATCACCCTGTCATCAGCAGTATCTAGCTTTGTTGAGAATAGTGGGCATAAGACATGTCGGTTTTCGCTCAAACGGTTCAGGAGATATTAGGTCGATCTCCCTTGCCGACCCTTTCTAGAGCATTCAGCCATATTCTCAAGTTTATTATTTAGTTGCAGCAAATCCTAACGCAGCACACAAACCAAGAATAATGGCAGTAGCGTAGTTTGGGTGATTTTTTACTACCCAATCTATGCCTTGCACACCTAGCACAGTGCCGAAGACTGGTGCTACTTGCCTTTGCTGCTCTGGACTCATCCTTGAGTAAATCTCTAAGAACTTTAGAGTCGCTGGCTTTGCCTCTTCGAAATTCGTATTATCCACCTTAACCCCTTTATTACGTACCGATGACAGGAATTGAACCTGCACAACCTTTCGGCTACATGATCCTAAGTCATGCGTGTCTACCTAGTTCCACCACATCGGCTTGTTTTCGTTCATATGTTCTTATAGCGTGGCAGTTAGCGCAGACTACCTCACACTTAGTAATCTCTTCCCAAATTCGCTCCCAAGAACGATACATTAGACTTGCCACCGTCTGAATCTTCTCGTATCCAGGGAGATGATCAAACTCTAACGCATGAGGATTTAGGTTGTACCCACAATCAACACAGCCCTTTGATACTTTGTAAGCATCTATAGCTTGTCGTTTCTCATCCGCTCTTTCTTTGTCTAACATGTGCCGCCTGAAGGATTTGAACCTCCGAACGTTTTCGGACTGTTTTACAGACAGCCTGCTTTAACCAGACTTGCATAAGACGGCATAATGTGGGGCACTGATATTTCTACCAGGCCCCACAGCATTTATTTGTAATCCCTGGATGGATACAAGAAGATTGTAGCACCCAGCGGACGGAAAGTCAAGAGCTTTTAAATAAATATTTTAACCAGTTGATGTAGAAGCCTTGATCAGAAGACCTGACTGGTCAAGGAAAATCTCTGAGTTAGCTGATGTTGCGTCAGGTGATGATGCAGAGTAAGAAAGCTGTACTATGTATCCACCTGTCTTAGTGCTACCTGCTGCGTCAACGATCTGTACCTGAGTTACCTGTACCAATGTTGGCAGTGTTGTAGGTGTCGCATCTGTGTAGAAGAACTTAGCCCTGTTCTCAGCATCCATGTAACCTGCGATCCAGTTACCGGCGTTTGTTGTAGATACTCCGTTTGTGTAAGTAAACGAAGATGCGTCTACCTGAGTAGAGTTTGAAGGGTAAGGCCCTAGGTTAAGTACTGATAGTGCCATTTTACAATGACCTTTCTTTCATGAAAGATTGTTTTTACTTCTCCATTATAGCAATCATTTCATCTATCCAGTCGGCTATTCTTCTATGTTCCTCAGCAGTACCGTCGTTCTTCATCGCGTTAGCTCTCATACTCAACCAAACGATGTTTCCCTTAACGTACCCCTTCTCTGGGATTATTCTGTCCAGAGAAGGCGAGTTGGGCTCTGATTTTCCTTGACCTACGGTTAGAAGTGTATTAAAAACCGGGCAAACGTCCGGGACGGGAGGAATATCATCAAGCGTTAAGTCAAATAGCACACCAGTTTTTTCTGCTCTGTATTTGATCTGGTTAAACGTAGCTCTCCGATAGTTAGTTTCTCTCCACTGCTTTGAGCGTTTGTTGTTAGTCTCTCTATGTTTTTCGTGGTAATCATGTTTTCTTTGAGCTACTAACTCAGGATGTGCCTCAGCGTATCTCTTTGCTAACCGTCGATTTCGCTCGTTGTGACACTCTTTGGTCCTGTTACAAATACCTATCTTGTTATCACTTCTGAGCCTATTACCGCATAATTCGCAATCTAACATCATTCATTTACGGACTTAAGATACTCTTTAGCCACCTCAATATGAGATTCCTCTAAGCCTCTATGCCAGTCTATAGCTATATGAAGACCTTTAGAGCCATTTATGGCATACCCTATGTTAGGCTCATCGTCAAAATACACAAAAGGAGACCCATTTGCATAAGCAACAGCTTGTCTTCCCTTTATAGAACCTAGATTTTCTCCGTATTTCTGAGGTGACAGGTCTAGATAAGGCATTTCTGGCAATCCTAGAGGGACACCAACCCATTCATTAGCCCATTGCTGCCATGTTGTGCCCCATACAAGCCTCGCGCCAGTGCAAGACTGAAGTTCCAGTAACCATTTTGCGTAATCTTTGTGTAACTTCAGCTTATAACCAGCAGAGCCAGGGCCATAAGGCTTAGCTAATATGGTAAATCCTCCTGGACGTAAGTTATCGGGATTAAGAACCCCGTCTACGTCTACGAATATGTACGTCATTTTATGCGCCGTTTCTTTACGCAACTGCAATCATAGGCCCTCATGTCCAGATCGTAACACTCTCCTGTACCTTTACATATAGGACAGTCAGGATCAGGGCCATCTTCATTCTTGTTAGCCATATTTCCTCCTTAGACAAAAATGGCGGGCGGTAAGGCTTGCACCTATCTCTTCTCCATGCAGTATTCTTACCTAGATATCATACTTCCGAACTTACATGGAAATTACTAGGACTTCTATGCATAGGCATCCTGCCGCCCAGTCGGGATAGAGAGATTTGAACTCCCGATATCATGCTCCCAAAGCATGCGCCATACCAAACTAGACCATATCCCGTCTCAGTCCCATTCTATTTATCGTGCAATGGGCAGCACTATCAACTGTTCACTTACCTAACACCGTTGTCGTGACACTACTTTCTGAGGCGAGTGCTTACCTACTATATAGCGTGGAACCAGAGAGATTTGAACTCTCGACCTTCTGATTGCAAAACAGATGCGCTACCGGACTGCGCCATGGCCCCATTCGTGGTTTTTATAGTGGTGCCACCCCACTAAAATTATATTGTATCAGGTTACAGGAAATCCCTGATAATCTCGTCTTCCAGAGCGCCCTCAAAATCGCCCTCTTCCAGATCCTCAATCTCATCGATAAGAAGAATCTCATCTAGAAGACTATCACCACCATAACCACGACGCCTGCGACCATACCCGCTGTACGGATCACCAAAAAGACTCATATCCGTTCCTCCTTATTTAGGACATCTTTTACTTTTATTCTCTACGTGCCTTATGTTAGTAGGCCCGTCTGACTCCATATCTTTTCCGCAATTAGGGCAGATACCCGATGGAACCCATGACATAATTCCTCCTGTAATGGTTGGCCGACTGGGACTTGAACCCAGAACCGCTTGCTTATAAGACGAGTGCTCTAACCTATTGAGCTATCGGCCATCGCCAGGCGCAATCCTGCAAGGAATCGAACCTCACTGCACCTGGGTTTCCTAGTTAATTACTCTAGTACGTTTACCAGTAATGCGCTCTAGGTCCAAAAGAATGGCCTGCGGCTCCTGCCGCATAGAGACAAGCTCCTATAATTGCCAGTATCAGACCTAGCACAAATAGTATGTGTATTCCTAATAACAGTCCGACTACAAGAAGTAGTATTCCTACTAGAATCATGTTAATCCTTTCTGTTCTGTTGGTTTACTACTTTAACCTTATCACAGAATATAGAACACACCTTCTCGAAATCCTTTCCCCACACAGCCTTTAGGTAAGGAATAGTGCAAGGATCACATATAGTAGGAGGTGCTGCTGTAGAGAACGTAACGAATATTTCTCCGCAATCTTTGCATTTGCTTGTGTATTTCTTTTCGGGGAAATCCACTTATCCTCCTTTTGTACTCCCAGTAGGATTTGAACCCACAACCGTTGGATTAAAAGTCCACTGCTCTGCCAGGTTGAGCTATGGGAGCATGGGATTAAACTATTGTAAGTTCATATCCGCACAGACCGCATACCATCTTATTCTTCTTGCGATCCATAACATGTATTCCTGTCGGAGTTTCAGGACACTTGTTTTTCTTCATGTCTTATTTTGGCAATCTTGCTATCCATCCATTCGTACATCCTGTTGTTGTTCTCATTGGTTTCAATAGCCCACCACAGCATCCATTTAGGCTGAAGCCAGATAGGAACATATGCAATACTCAGAGTAAATAGATATTCAATCACTCCTAGAATATAGATCATGTCAGTACCTCCGTGTTTATCTGGGTTAGGAGAACCGGCCCACGGCACCGTGTTGATTAAAACCGATTCTCCTACCGTGCTCCCAGAGGGATTCGAACCCCCATTCACAGCTTAGAAGGCTGGTGTCCTATCCGTTGAACGATAGGAGCGAAAACCCTATCCACAAGGAATAGGGTGTTATAGATTTTTCACTGTGTAAGCAGTTTCTAGAATACTTACATGCATAGCGCGGTAGGAATATACAGCTCACAGGCTCCTATCAGCTACCGAAGATAGGTCACTGGCTACGGGAGTAATTTCCTAGGATTACTTGGCACCCGCATGAGCTTGATACAATCTGTAAATCGCCTGAATCATATCCGTGCTCCAGATAGGATTCGAACCTACAACCAGCAGTTTAGGAAACTGTTACTCTATCCTTTGAGCTACTGGAGCTTACTTGAAGTCTCTCAACACCAACAATATCACGACAGCAATAAATATTATAATAGCTATGAACACGAAACCTGGTATACATATAACCCACCAGGACCACAAAACCGCTGATGATAGCTTAAGACCTAGAAAAATTCCCTGAAACATAACCAGGGCGATCAGTATTCCTGAGACCACGTTTCCCTCCATTGCTTTTTTTCCTTTTGCCTTAGAGGTTTTCTGCCGCCGCGAACACGATCTCTAACAGTTCCATCGTGACCAGGACAGCAGTAAAACCTTCTAAGACTAAGTGCGGTTACCCTGCCCATCATCCTAGCTTGCAATTATTCTCCATGGTTGTGACCTGAGCATTCCATGAGCATGTAGGTTGCCATGCATTCAAGGCACACATAGTAAACGAATTTATGTCCATAACCTTCCTCATGCCCGATGAGCCTTGGTCTGGCATGGTTTCTTTCGTTTGAACAAGCCATGGTGCCTCCATCATTTGTTAACGAGTTGGGATAACAGGACTTGAACCTGTGACTTCCACGATATCAGCGTGACACTCTGACCAACTGAGTTATATCCCAATAGGTCCGGTTTTCTCTCTATTGCTTCCAAGAGATAGGCTCGGACACGCACCCTTAGCTTTAATGATATCGGACAGAACCTCAGAGTACAGATCGATCTCAAACAACGTGTTTATGCTCTTAAAGGTGTATACGTCTATACTTCAGCACTTGCCAAGTTAAAGGCTTGGTGTTACCTATTCCGCCCGAAAAACTAAAAACCGATCACCGGATAAGCAATGACCTTCAGACCACCAGACTTAGCACCGGAAGCGTACTGCTGATTCCAGGTTCTTCTCTTTTCCTGATTCGCAATATGCCTAGCCCACACACCATTGCTGTGCTCGCGGCTAGTCTTTCCAGGACGCATCACATAACTCATAGCACCTCCATATATAGTTATCGGACAAGTGCGCTCAGGAAGATTCGAACTCCCATTAACGGTTCCGTAGACCATCGTATTATCCCTTATACGATGAGCGCTTATATGGTTTTTGACGATTGAGACTGTTCTATTATGAATTACTTGATTCTCTTGTTCGGGATTACCATTAAACCCTAGGGCGAACGATGGGATTTGAACCCACATTGCACGGTCCCACAAACCGTTGCATTACCTATCTGCCACGAACGCCATGTGCTCGAAAGTTTATACTCATTCCGCAAGAGTGTCAAGTTTTCCAGTACTTGATGGGACTGCTACAGTTTTAAGGTACTGCATGAGACCTTGCAGGCATGCCAGGATTTGAACCCGAACTAAGTGGTTTGGAATCACTTGTGCTACCAGATTACACCACACACCTATTAAGAAAGGGACGGCTTACCTTGCGCCATGAACATGATCGACCCCTTGATGCATCATCACTTCTTCCCCTAAGTGAATTAATATTACTTGCGCAATACCAACACTGACCCTTTAGTGACCCGACTCACTTTCTGATACCCCTAGGCCGTCCCTTATTTACTTTTGTTTGTCGATCTAGTAGTAGTCTATCACGCGGGGAGACGAAAGTCAAGTAGATCAGAATAAATATTTTTTGTCACTTGTCGCACATCTTATGACAACCATAGTAATGATCTAGGCAATGATCTATCATAGCCCTCGCTTGTTTACAAGAAGAACACTTGCATTTACAGCATGGCGTAAAATTACAGCCAGATTTAGGTGACACTATTTCTCAACCCCGCAATCACAAAGATGTTTCTTTCCCTTATGTGGATACACCAGTATACAAGCGTGCGGCCACGGGTAATCAGGAGTTTTCCATTTAACCGGACATTCCATCTTTCCTCCTTTATGTGCTCCCGCCCAAGGATTCGAACCTCAATTACCAGGGTCAGAGCCTAGCGTCCTACCATTGAACGATGCGGGATTGTTATTTCTTCAGGACACGACCATTCATGCATCCTATTTTGGGACAGGTTTTTCTTGCTTCCGCGTCATTGTGGCACAATGGGCAATCTGTCCATATAGAATTATCTGCTGTTCTGAGACCCATTAATACCTCCAATAATTAATATTTTACCTGAGCTGCCGCACTAGGATTCGAACCTAGACTCAACGGTACCAAAGACCGCTGTGTTGCCAATTACACCATACGGCATCAGAGCCTTTCGGCTCTAGTGATAGGAATGACTGTTAAATACCAGGATACTCAGGGCTATCAAGATCACTGCTGTCGATGCTGCTGCTATCAGGAGGTACTGTGACCTTTTCTGCTTCCTGCGTTCCTGTTTCCTTAGAAAAGCGATTCTTTGCCTTCTGCTCTGCGGCAATCCGCTCTGCTCGTTCACGGAGGAATCTCCTAACTACACCTTTTGTTGTTCCTGTTTTGAAACCAGATTGAGGACCATGAAACCTGCTCATCGCCCGGCCTCAAGGATTCCTATAACGTCAACACCGAAAGTCTTACCCCACTTAAGAAGATAAGCCCTTCCATTGTACTTCTCGATACGGAAAACCTTGTTCTTGTTACGTCGTCCCTCACTGTGATACTTTACGCGAGACGGACGAGTCTTATCACCACGCCTGACACTACTCATTTTTGTCCACCCTATTCTTAAGAACCTTACCTATAGGCGGTGCTGATATAACACTGATGACGCACCATATTATCAGTGCCCACGCCCACCAAGGCATTACTCAAGACCTTGCAAACGCTCTAGTTCCTTGAGTTCTTTTCTGGTGAGATTGCCCTTTCCTGCCTTCTTTTGCAGATAAGCACGACGAGCATCATTCTTTGCATTACCACGCTGCGCCATAGCCTTACCAGCTTCTACCTTTGGGTGTGGCGGAACCACACTTCGCTGCTCGGGAGTTCTTTCAATTGGTTGTCCCTGGTTAGGGTTCTTAAATTTCTTAGGTATCAGTCCCATATAAATACTCCTTATATTAGTCCTTATCACTGCGAGCCCCCTATCGGTTTCGAACCGATTACCTCCTGTTTACAAGACAGGTGCTCTACCGATTGAGCTAAAGAGGCATGAGCCTTTCGGCCCTTGTTACTTATTCACGCGACACTGCTTATCGTGAAGCAATGAGCGGATATCATTAGTGTCTTTCATATGTTCACCTCGCGCACATGAGGCGCAAGGACAAGAGCAATTAGGGTTAGCTGCCATTTCCACCAACTTTCAGGCTAGATCTCACATGCTTGGTCTTAGGATTATCAGTTGTGTAGAAGCCTGAACCTTTGAAGGATACAGCAGAGGGCAGATATTTCCTGTACATAATAGATGAGTCACAAGCTAAACACACATCTATTACTTCAGGTGCAGTGCCCATAGGGAAATCTACTTCTTCTGTATAAGTGCAAGAAGGGCATTTGTATACGTATATTGCCACTGTTACACCCTGAACTTGCAATTTTTCTGATGTTTACTGAATTCAGCTTCATCAATACCCGGACCCCAGTGCTTATGGTCCTGGCACATATAACAATCACAACCGCAATCTTCTTTTGAATACACACTAGTATCTTTAGGCATTATACCTGCACCACTCCTTATGGTCTTTAGCACCTTGAGCGTCTGAAGGGACTTTATGCGTTCCATTCATGCACTCAACGCACGTACACCAGCACTCACCTGAATGAGGTTTTTTCTGCATTATGTGCATACTCCTTATTATCCAAGCTGTCGTAATAGGACTCGAACCTATAACCTGAGAGTTAACAGCTCCCTGCTCTGCCTATATTGAGCTATACGACAATGTACAGATTTTGAATCTACGGTGATGCCTCACTTTCAATTCCTAGGTAATCTGCATACCCGTGAGAGTTTTTCCTATAGGCTAACGCCGGCGCTCACTCCCAACCGGCTGAGAATATAGTACCACAGCCGGGAAGGAGTGTCAATACTTTTAAATAAAATCTTTTTAATCAAACAAATGAGTTAGCCACTGAATAAATTCATCCCACCATGATGGCTTTGGTGTTGGTGGTACCGGACCAGGGGGAGGTGTAGGATTCGGTGGTGGAGTTGGAGGTACTGGAGATGGATTAGGAAAAGGATTAGGCTGTCCAGGGAACAATGCTACAAACTGTGCTCCCAGATCTGACATATCTACCTTATCTGGATCAAGGCCAGTTGAAGCATTAACCCAGTCTTGTGATATTGGTGCCCATGCCTCTTCTACGTACTTATTCCAGAAAGCATATGTCATCTTCTGCACCGCGTTCCATGTGTACACGTAAAGATACTTAGAATCATACCCGCACACAATTACGCAATGTCCGCCCTCTATGCCTCCGTCATGAGATACAACATCCCAAGGCTGACCAGCATTAAACTGATTCATGGCACTTGCGGGAACATTGAAACCTATGTCAACAACACCAAATTCAGCTACAGCATTCTTTACTGTGTTCATGTCACTGACAGAAATTTCAGCGAACGCCGCAATCTTATGTCCCGCTAATCCGCTCTTGCGGAGATCGTTAAGACCATCTTGAACCATAGCACCATTATCTGTGCTTGGATCATTAGGGTCAAATCCTGTAACTTTTGAGTACTCAGCTAATGCTTGCTGTGTGGTTACAGGTACTTCCTTGCCTTGGCCCAAAGCTGTTTGCTGTTCTACAATATGACCATTAGCGGCGAATACGCAATCACCGTACTGATCATTACCAAGCATACCGCCACCACCGATTGAACTATAGAAATTCACAGCATCAGGCGGTGTTGCCTTTAAATGCTGCGGACCTAAGAACAAACGTGGCTTTGACGGATCATTCGGCACACGACCGAATTTACCTATGACTCTTACTTCGTCACTCAATTTATCTCCTATGATACGTCTAATTAAACTTCTCTGTCTAGTATACACGTATCATAAGAGTATTTAGCAACGTTACTGAAGCACTTCTAGCGCCACATCTACCGAATCAAGAGCATCAGATACATTCCTGCTGGCATCTATGGCGCTATCGGTGTCAACGCTGTTTAATTCTTCCAGAACCTCAGATAAGTCAGACTTGGCCTGAAGTAACTGTAACTTCACTGCCTTAAAAGACTGCATCTGGATCTCCTACCCTGAACACCGGGATACCGATACGATGCCACATCTGGCAGACTTGCAGCCTGTCATCCATAGCAAACTTGATATCCCACTTAGGCTCAATCCACTTATCGTAAATCTCGCCCTTGACTTCGAAATCTGGCCTGAAATCTCTCTTGCCAGTACGAAGGGTTTCCGCCCTCATGAACAAGCTGAAAGGCTTATCAGTTACGTGATTGCGAAGCCACTCAACTGTGTCCCTCCTGACTTGTCCGTCATTCTCGTCCGCACGTCCAGTTACGAATACCGGATCTAGTCCGCTGTGATCTATAAGCAGACGAGCCACGAAAATAGAAGACTCGATCGGCTTGTCTCCAGAAACCTTAGAATATTCGTAATGTCCCCTGAGCCCTGTATGATCAGCCAGGGTACCGTCAATATCACAGATAAATCCTGGGAACTTATCCACCTATCCTCCTAACTGAGAACTTTCTTCCGCTGAAGAAATCCTCTGACCAGATATTCATATCCCGGCAGAAGATGTTAGCATTCCTCTTTCGGAAGTATCGTTCTTCTACTTTTCCTCGCTCATCTGCGACTTCCCACCTGCACTTGAATATTCTCATTTAGCAGCACCAGCCTTGATCTTAGGAATCGGACCAGTAGGAGTGTAAGGTACAGAAGCAGGTTCCTCGTTTTCGTTCCATTCCAGTTTCTTCAGTGCATCATAATGATTCTTGAAAATAACGCGATGACCGCTATCAAGATCACAATTCAGTTCGAAGTCATCTCCAGCATAAGACCAGTGTGCTCCACATGTAGCCATATGACCTCCTATTTATTACCAGCTATCCAGTGAACAGGTATTCCAGGACTCCCGAATATCACTGTTGTCACGTCATCAAATCCTATCGCTAGCATATGATGCGCCTGATGCGGTCCTAGCATCAGTGCTATTACTAGCAGTGCAGTGAAGAATTTCGGGAACTTGGAAACTATTCCTATTATAAAATCTATTATCTTCATATAACCTTCTCCTTGGAGTAATACTCTTGAAGTAGGCTACGATACCAATCAATACTAGTAGTACTATACCAAGAGGTATGACTAGAGCTGGATTACTACTGTCTAGTACACTCTTGAATTGTGTATGTACAGGTGTAAAAGCTAGTACTGCTGTACCTACTGCAAGGAGTACATATATACCCCAGTCTCTAAACATACCATATTCTCCTGTAACCTCCGGGTACGTATGTACCGTATATACCATCGGTATCTGACGATACCACCAGGGGCGGGGGGTTGTCAAGGGGTATGGCCAGGAAAATATATCCCGCTAGGGTCTTGACAGGGCATATGACCATATGATACGATGTGACCACATCACGCGGGCACGCTGTATATGCTGTGCTAGCGGAGATAGACTAGTCGAAACATATGGAGGTTTAATGTTAACACAAGTAGAATTAGCAAACAGGAGAAGATTCGTCTCTGCTCTAAAGGCTAATGCCGCTGGATATAAGCAGATAACAGGGTCACTGCTCAATAAGAGTGCTCAAGGTGAGGTATGTGCTCTTGGCATGGCTATAGATGAGTTCGGTCTGGAAGGACAATCTGATGCATATCATGCGCTAGCCAAGCTGTTCGGCCTTAGTGATTCCTCAGATGCGCATGATAAGAACGGAATCAGGTACGTGTATCATCTTAACGACAACGAGCATCTTACTTTCAGTCAGATCGCTGACAGGCTATCTAAAGAGTGGCGTCTGTACTAATGCACCAAGACGTTAAGAAGTTATGGGTTGATCAGCTTAATGACCTCGGACTCAAGCAGGGCAAGGGACAGCTAAGAACCGAAGATGATAACTTCTGCTGTCTAGGTGTTCTTTGTCATATAGCTGAAGAACATGGTGTAATACCTAAAGCTGTCATGAAGTTCGATGACGAGCAATCAGAATCTCTAGCTATAAGAGACGGAGAGAACTATTACGTCTACGGTCTGGAAAGAGCTGGATTTTCTCTGCCCCGTGAGGTTATGGAATGGGCAGGTCTAAGTGACGCAGATCCCCATATCCCCATGACAGAAGATGAAGTAGAGTCTATGCTAGGCTCAGCTTATCTTAGCGTATGCTGGGACGGGGATTATTACGGTCCATCCCTGGCTGGGATGAATGACGAAGGTGTTCCTTTCTCTAAGATAGCTGAAGTCATAGACCGGAAACTGTGATGAGCGTAATCACAGCGGGCATGCTGACAGAAAATCCTAAACCCCCCATAGTTCCGGGGGACATCATAAGGGTTTCCAGAGAGTTTGAGGTAACAGAAGTGGGATACAACGAGTTAACGGATACCACGTACTATGGCACCTACGGAGGGTACAAGTACGGTACGAAAAACTGGGACATACAGAAGATAAGTGATAGCGAGTATCTTCACACTCTTCTATTCGGAGGAAAAAACAAGGAGGCACAAATGGGTTCATATAATAGCACGGCAAAGACTGCTGGTGAAGTCGTCGGCAATGAGAGGCTGGTTCCGGTAACCAGGTATTCAGACCTTAAGTCTGGCGATGTAATCAGGGTAACCCGTGATGCTGTTGTCAGCAGCACAAGCACATGGGACGGTATTACTACTAAGGACGGACGTAAGATCCGTATCGCATCAGCAGAGAGCGGAGATCTTAGGAAGTCCGGTTTCACTGTGCATAAGGTAGAGAAGCTAAATCCTGACTACTGGCCTCCGAAGGCTGGAGATACATGGGAAGCTGAGAATGTTCTTTACTTTGCTACCGTTTCATCTTTCGGGTCTAGCAGTGTTCTCATGCGTCCTGCTGACGGATACAATAACTCGAACCTGAGTCTTACGGATCTCAAGAGCAAGAGTCCGGTTCTTAAGTTCAGGAAGGGCGTAACTCTTTCATAGTTCAAAGGGGCCGAAAGGCCCCCCACATCATTTTTTTAAATACTATGGAGGTAAAACATGCCAATGAACCCCGAAGTTAAAGCCCGGTGGGTAGAGTCTCTGTTAGAGCCCGGTATTGAGCAAGGACATAATATGCTCAGGGACGCGGAAGGAAAGCGCTGCTGTTTAGATATCCTTAATCAGCAATGCTCAGATGACGGATACCAGCCTCAGCCTCGTCAGCTAAATGATGATGGTCAGTGGTTTTATGATGACGAGCTTTACGGTGATGAGCTTGAGCTTGAGGATAGCTGTTATCTGGATACTATTGAAGACGGACACGGGCTGCAATCATCTGTCCTGACAGCGGCGTGCATTGAATATGCTGGGCTGGACGACAGAGATCCGTCAGTTAAGTACAGGAAAGGTGAGTATCACCTGACGTACCTGAATGACGTGATGGAGCTTACGTTTCCTGAGATAGCAGAAATTATCAAAGCCGATGAGACTCTCTGATCTGAATGTAGATGATTGCTGGGTGGACGAAAAAGGCGATCACTGGTTCTGTAAGATAATACAGACCACCGAAGATACGGTAAGCGACGATATAGGGATGTCTTACATGGGCTTGAGAATGGTGAAGTATCTTGACAGGGGGATGAGACTGCTGACTAAGGAGCAATTCAGGCAGTATCATCCCAAGTCAGTTCTTTACCTTAGACAAGGAAGACATATATAGGAGGTAACATGCCGTCTGACGCAAAGCTTAAGATCAAGGCTAATATCGAAGTAGAAACTGCATGTCTTATGTGGCCCGGCGAAGAAGAGGAATTCATGCAGGACTGGATTGTGGTAAGGCAGGTAGATGAAAAGGACGGCGTTACTACCGGAGTCTTCTATCACATTCGAAAGCGCACAGCAGATGACCCTGCTGGCAAATCAATTATTGATTCCCTTTAGGAGGAATAATATGGCTGCACGTATGAACACTGATATCTTCGTCCGGTCTATGACTGACGGTACTGCAACCGTCGCTCAGGTTATCGTATCTACCGATGAATTCACCTTCCAGGGCAGAGGTTCATCTCACAGGATGCCAGGAGACGCTAATGATACAGAGCTAGGTGAGATCCTGGCAGTAAAGCGTGCTCTGGAAAACGTTATTGAATCCATGAGTGCTAAGGCTCGTCGTCTTATAGAAGTAAATGATAAGAAGGCTAGTGAGGTTGCTAACTGGAAAAGCAGGGAAGAGTGGGAAGCAGAAGTTGCTGCTGCCAGGGAAGCTGCAAAGAGAGCGCATCCCGCTGGTAAGGCTAAGTCTGCCGCTAAGGACACAGGACCGAAGAAGACTGCTAAGGTCTAGAAAATGGTCCTTTACGTAAACGGCGATAATTTATATCTGCTTTTGCGGGATCTAACCGGAGGGGGCCAGATATCTCCTGAGTACATTAAAGTACTTCCATGGGATAATGGCCTCTTTCGTGTTTCCCTGACAAAAAGTCAGGTAAGAAGGATCAGCAGGGTTCTACCGCAGATAGTCATAAAAGAGAGATACGAATAGACCTAGAAGATTTTGCAAGTAATCTCCTTAAAACCGTTGACAAGGTTCTCCCGGTGTGCTAGGGTGAGGTAACAAACCCAGACGAAGGAGGAACCATGAATTACGACGACAACCAGATTCCTTATACGGATCAAGGCCAGGACCACAACCAGATAATGAACACTGTAGAAGCTTTCGGTCTTCTCATGTGCATTAACTATCTCTGGCGCAAGGCTCACAATCACGTCATCTCGGGAATACTACTCGTAGTATGCATCGTCGTAGGGTTCCTCGCCCTGATTAACTCAGATTACGGAGACAATAACTTCCTCGTAATCGTGTTCTGGGTCTGCATGGGAACTGGATTCATCTCTATCGTGAAGATCTTGTCACGGTAAGGAGAATATGATGTTTTACTGTAACAAGTGCAGGGACGTTAACGGCTATCCTGAAACTTTATTCAGAAGCTATGGACCCTGCGAGATATGCGGAGATACAGCACAGTGCAACGAAGCACATCATGACGCAATCAATGCTATAGACATGCTGAGGATATCCCGCATGATGGGAGGAATGTAAATGCCAGGAGGAACACCAAGCAGTCATTGCAAAAGCAAAGGTCAGTGTGGCTGCCTTTGCGGTCAGTGCTCTCAGGCAAAACCTAAAGAAGTAGCAGAACACTGCTGGGATCATGACAACGGATGTCATCTCAAGTGCGAGTACGTAACTAGCAGGAGACGTGTAAGATGATAGATCCTCTCGTAGAAGGCGACGATATAAACGACCTGAATTATGTTCAGGTCGTTGATTACATCAACGCATACAGCATAGACGATATTCCGGTGATTCACAAGATCCTTCGCATCCTTACAGCAGGTACGTGGGTACTGCTGCCATCCAAGAAGGGATCTAATCTTGTCGTTTCTCACAAGGATCAAGATCATTACAGCATCGAGGAACAGGAGAACACAGGTGCCAGCTAAGGTAACATGCCCGGTATGCGGGTCAGGTGATGTCAAATACGGAACCATGCACGTAAAACTTCTGAAGAAAGACGGCTCATACCAGGATATGACCTGTAATAAGTGCGGTCACGAATGGGAAAGAGACATCTAGATGAAAACAAGAGGACAATGCCCGGCTGAAACTACAGTTACCGGGGGAGATAAGACCGTAACCGTAAGATGTTTCTGCCAGAAAGGCCATATCGGACAGCATAGCGGTATAGCAGGAGGCAAGCTAGGGATAATTCACTGGGATTAGGGGCAGGTAATGGGAAGAAAAGAAATCAGGTGTCCTGCATGCGGATCTAAGAACCTTCACTACGGGAAAACCGGAGGCGAGGGAATGAAGACAACTCAGGAAATGAGATGTGATGCTTGCGGACATGAATGGACTCAGGAGTATTAATGCCATCTTCCGGTAAATGCCCCAAAGCGGGAACATGCAACTGCACCAGGAGAATAGAAGGAAACCTTCCGTGTACTTGCAAGGTAGGTATTCATTGCTGGAATCACGAGACAGGATGCCATATGGAGTGCAGTCGTGGCAAGTAAAGCCGAGCTTGAAAAAAGACTTATAGCAGCGCAAGCTAAGCTAGCTGAGGCAGAGCAAGATCTTGCTCAGGCAGAGATTAACCAGGAGGGCGGCAAGGTAATCAAGTCTTGCAGGGAAGCGGTAAGAAGACAGAGAATCAGGGTTTCTAACCTTGAGACAGACATAAGCAAACTCAAGTAGGAGAACATGCACCAGCTAGGAAGTATAACTACAGCACCAGCAGGATATCAGCACACTTCTATGGCTAAGTGCAGTTGCGGAGCCTATTTCGTTCAGACTAGGCTAAGTGCAGATGATGCTGAAAAAGCTATAGAAGTGGAATTCAACGCACACAAGCAGCAAGCATAGGAGGAAAAATATGGCAACAGATTTCTTAGGGCAGGAATACGGTCCCGGTGACTGGGTTATCGGAACCAAAGGATACGGCTGTTCTTCAGTAAGGCAGATTCTAGCTGAGGTAGTGTCCGTAAACGATACGACTGTAGTAGGAAAGGTTCTGCGAGGATCAAGATCTAAGTACGAGCCTAAGATGATGGTAGACGTAAGAACAGGAAGACAGGTATACGGCGGCAAGATACACATCAAGAAGCCAGCATACTATACGCTGAAGTCTACCGGACGGGAAATAACATCCCAGGAAAGATACATAAAGAACCCGGCATTTCTGGGTTACAGCATCACGCCAAATGTTCCTTATTATCTTCATAAGCCTGAAGATGTTGAATACCACCCTGACGAGTACTGGGAATACGTTCAGGAAAGACCGGCCAATGTGGTGTTCTACGTCAAGGACAACGTAGTGAAGGTTAACAAGGACACGATAAACCTGGAGGCATAATGGCCTGTAAAGATAACGGAACCTGCTGGTGCGACTGCGATGAATGCAGATCTGTAGCTGCCTCCCGCACAGGAGGAAACAAGTATCATTGCCATAATCACAGTACGAACTGCCACGCTCGTCCTTGCACTGGATAGATAAATGAGCTGCCCGAGGAAAAAGCAATGCTGCTGTGACTGTGATGGATGCAGGAAATCGGGAGTGATGAGAGGATATTCTCACTGCAAAGATGAGATGAGCGGCTGTCACGCGGGGTGCTGATGAGAAAGAAGAAACCTAGAATAGAAGTAGCCGTATCGTGTCCTGACTGCGGATCGGATGACCTCAGATCTTATACCCAGGACACTATACGAAAATTCATCTGCAACAAATGCGGTTGCAGGTTCAAGCTAATGTAGGAGAGCACATGACAGATCTAGTAGTGTCAGCAGCCATAGTAGTGATGTTCGCGGTTGGTTTCTGGTGCGGATATGAATACAGGAACAGCTTGTGAGATGCGGATCACCCGGTAAATGCGCCTGTGGTTGCCTAAGATGTTCACACACCTTAGAACATTGCTCAAGACACGATAAAGGATGCCACAAGGACTGCTGATGAGACATTGCGATGAAGTCAAGACCTTACTGGGAAAAAGAGTAAGAGTGAGATTAGGAGATCATCAGGACAAGCCAGTGATAATAACAGGCCAGCTACTAGGATTCGGAGACGGAGGGGATTTCGAGATCTTAGAAGATGACGGTTTCGTGCATTACTGCTGGCCGATGCTAGACGTGGAGGAAACAATGATATGCAACTATAAATGGACATTGCGGCAACAAGGAAACTCATGCTCTAGACATCACTGCACCAGAGACGAGTTTCACAGCGGGGTTCATGTATGTTCTTGCCTGGCCAGGTTGTGAGGAAGTAAATGGGAAGAATCATAGGTATCATAGGAACAGCCTGTATGTGCTCTTGCCAGTACTCACAGAACTGGAATTACTGCTGCACTGGCGGCTAAGAAAGCTATGTATGAGATGCAGACAGACACCATGAAGAACACGTATATCATGAACCAGCACAACGTTTAGGCAAAAGTTATACGTACAGTAACCAGAATTCTTTTAGCATATGGTGGATTGAGAAAACATTTGCCGATTTTGGTTACTGTACGTGATATTTTAAGGGGTAAAATGGGCTGGAAGAACGTATGTCCCGAGTGCAAGAAGGGATTTCACAAGGAATGCTCATGGAAATATGACTGCGAATGCTTCATGAACGGTCATAGCGGGCCAAAGGAGAAGTAAGATGCATCAGCTAGGAAGCATATCAACTGAAGGAGAAGGCAAGATATACAGTTCATTCGCCATGTGCAGTTGCGGGAAACCACTAGTAGCGGTAAGAGACAATGCGGCTAAAGCAGAACAAGCACTCAAAGCCAAGTTCGAAGCACATAAGAGCAAACCATAGGCAGGATAACTATGATATACGTAAACAGCGGCTATACATACAAGCTAGGACCAGATGGATACTACTATCTTATATTCCCCAGGGCAGTAGCTACATCTATAAAGTACACAGAACAAGAACTGATAGACGCAGGATTTGTTAAGGTATAGAGATACTGTCAGGAAAACAGGAAAATATACGTAAAATCTATACAATAAGTGATACTGTTATCACAAAAATAGCAAAAACATACAACATTTTCCTGGCCCTATGTCCGTTTTGTCCCGATTTGTTAAGTATGGGGGGTCTTGTATATCTTTGTCTTGTATGTCCGTATGTACCCCGAATGTCCGATTTGTGATACTTTGGGGCATATGGGCATATGTGAGTGCTTTGAGTAGTTTGGCCAGGTTATACACTTTAGTCCTCTTTAGGCTAGTAACTGATGGTTAGAGTAGATTGTTCTCATTTGAGTATTAACTCCCCATTTGGCCAGGAATTAGTCATTTGGCTATCCTTGGGTAGTTTGTGCTCTGTTGTCCTTGTATGTACCTTATGGCTGGTATGTCATACTTAAACGTTTTATGTTACGTATAAGAAAAAAGCCCCTCTTTGGCTTGTTAT
>Ga0207702_10001002_pt1 | contig 28981 bp, 21 predicted proteins | sample KBSCornC62_FD_184302 | JGI IMG/M metagenome (GOLD analysis project Ga0207702, IMG submission 184302) | Corn rhizosphere microbial communities from Kellogg Biological Station, Michigan, USA - KBS Corn C6-2 (SPAdes) (version 2) | ecosystem: Host-associated > Plants > Roots > Rhizosphere > Soil ... | reverse complement strand
ATGAAGCGTCCCGCCGTATCCGCCAACATCGCCATCACGATCGGATGTGGATCATCGCTCTGACGGCGAACGCAATGCAAGGCGACCAAGCCAAGTGTTTGGAGGCCGGCATGGACGGCTACCTGGCGAAGCCTCTCAACGTCCGCGACTTGCAAAATAAACTGCAGGATTGCCGCTCTCCGCGTGCGGGCCAGGCCCTGGTCACGATCGAGCCGGATCCCGCCAAGTAAGACACCACCCCTTCCAAGCGACATTTGCGGGGGCAGTTGAGGCTGATTTCACTATTCGGTGACCGGCCTTTCACCCAAAGAAATCGGCTGGCGCGGCCAGCAGTTTCCTGGTTTCTTAGCCCCTTTGGCATAATGTCTTCTCCATCTGTCAGCATTTGCACGCCTGCCTTCAAAGCGGAGCGCTATCTGCTTGAGACTTTGGAGTCAGTGCGCGCGCAGACATTTGCTGACTGGGAGTTGATTGTGACCGAAGACGGTTCGCGCGACCACACCGAGGAAATCGTGAAGGAATTCGCAAAAACCGTCGGCCAGCCAGTCACTTATCACCGGCACGACCCTAATCGTGGACTGCCGGCGACTCGGAACCACGGCATCAGTATTGCCAAAGCGCCGTGGATCGCGCTGCTTGACTCCGACGATCTCTGGACGCCAAACCATCTCGCGAGCGGTATGGCTCTGGCTGCCAAAGAGTCAGCGGACTTGATCCATGGCGGATCGCAGCTCTTCGATAGCGACACGGGCCGCGATCTGGAACTGCGCGTGCCGTCCGACGCGGACCAACGGACGTTTCCCGTCTCCCTGTATCTTGGACAATATGTGATCCAGCCTTCGTCGGTTTTCCTGCGACGCGAACTATGGACGAAGGTCAACGGTTTCAATCCCGACTTTCGCTACGTGGAGGATCGCGAAATGTGGCTGCGCTGCGCGCGCGCGGGCGGCCGATTCGCCTACACAGGCGAGGTGACCTGCCGCTATCGTAAGCATGGCGCGGCCCTCTCCAAACATGCCGGCCCGATGGCGATCGCCTCCGCAAAAGTGTTGGAGCAACACGCCGATTGGAACGTATTGCCTGCTGAATTGCGTCGAGCCGAAACATCGAACGGCTGGATGTCAGCGGGGAGAATTCTCCTCCGCGAAGATCCGCGGTCGGCAGCCAACTACTTTGCGAAGGCGGCCCAGCACCGTCCCCTCTCGCCAAAAATCTGGTCGTACCGTGCGGCTGCACTGGCTTGCGGCTTGCTCCGAGGGAAACGCGCATGAGTTCCGCTGTTTGCACGCTTTTTGAAGGACATTACCACTTGGGCGCGGCGGCCCTCGCCAACTCGCTGTGGAAATCCGGCTTTCGGGGGCGTTTCGTCTGCGGCCTTCGAGGTCCACTTCCGCCTTGGGCAGAGCCCTCGCGGGAGGTTGGAGCGGGCATTCGAGTGCGCGATCTTGGCGAGGGTTTGGAGATTTGGTTCGTTCCGCTAGAAACCAAAATCCATTTCACCAACTACAAACCGACGTTTCTCGATGAGACGTGGGATCGTGTCGCCGGCGGACCCGAGCGTTATTATTATCTCGATCCCGACATCGTGGTGAAATGCCCGTGGTCGGTGATTCATCGGTGGGCCGAAAACGGCATCGCGGTCAGCGAGGACGTGAACTTTTATTTACCACCGGGGCATCCCTTGCGTCTCGAATGGAAAGATTGGCTGGCCCGACAAGGCATCGAACTGCGCCGCCCAAACCTCGACCGTTATTACTCGGGTGGCTTTATCGGCGTGCCTCGGAGTGAACGCGGTTACCTTAAAATTTGGGAGGACATGATCGGGCGTGTCGGCCAGACGATCGGTTCGCTCGCCAATATCAAAACGGGCAGCGCAACTTCGATTTTTCACACGCCTGATCAAGACGCGATGAATGTCGCGTTCATGGCCTCGGCTGCGCCAATCAACTCGGCCGGCTGGGAATCCATGGATTTTGCGCACGGCGGGCATCTGCTCTCCCATGCGATTGGCGGCCGTAAACCGTGGCTCGGAGGATTCGTCAAGTTGGCGCTGCAAGGTTACCCTCCGTCGCTCGCGGCGAAGGCATTTCTGGATTACTTGGATGGTCCGATCGAGTTTTTCTCCATGAAGGAAAAAGCAAAACTGCGGCGCAGCCTCAAAGCCGGCGCGTTTATCGGCCGCTTCTATCGACGCACATGAAACCAGGAGATAATTTTTCGCCCCTCGAACGGGATTGGTTAACGGATGTCTGAGCGCGACCGCCGATGAAATTGTTGTTTTTATGTACGTCGTTGGAACCGGGCCGTGATGGCGTCGGCGACTACACGCGCCAGCTCGCCGAAGCGTGTATCGATGCTGGGCATTCTTGCCGTTTGATCGCGCTGAACGATCCCTTCGTTTCGCGCGGTGGATCCGAGTGGCAGCATGGGCTCGCGCACGATCTGCAGTGTTTGCGACTTAGCCCCAACGAGGCGTGGCATGAACGGCTTTCGGCAGCGCAATCGGTCATCCACGAATTTTCACCAGACTGGGTTAGCTGGCAGTTGGTCCCTTACGGTTTTCACTCGAAAGGCTTGATTCCCCACGAGCTCAGCGCGTTTTCGATTTTGGGACGCGATCGCTTCGTGCACGTGATGTTGCACGAACTTTGGATCGGACTCTCACGCGGCGAACCGTTGAAAAATCTCGCCTGGGGGAGCTTGCAGCGTCGGCGCCTGCTGCACTTTATGCGCGCGCTCAACCCGTCGCTCATTCACACCAGCAACCCGGTTTATCAAACCGTGTTGGCGCGAGAAGGTTGCTCCGCACACATCTTGCCTCTCTTCGGAAATATTCCGATCGGCGAAATCGTCCCGCAGATTCCGAGCAAACAAGAATGGGTCGGTGGCATTTTCGGGACGGTTCATCCGCAATTCAAAGCGCAGCCTTGTATCAGCAACTTGAGCGAAGGGGCCAAGGCGTCCGGCCGTCGCCTGCGCGTGCTAGGCATCGGTCGACTCGGTGCGTATGGCGACGCGATGTTCGCGCAGTTGAAAAGTGAATACAAAGATCAGGTCGAAGCCGTCGTGGTCGGAGAGAAAGAACCGGCCGAGTTATCCAGGCTCTTGCAAACTCTGGATTTCGGAATCGGCACTCATCCCTGGGCGCTTCTCGGTAAGAGCGGAGCGGTCGCAGCGATGTTGGATCATGGATTACCGGTGATCGTGCCGCGCGACGATTGGATTTTGCGTGTCCGCCCCATCACGGTGCCCGCGATCGATCGGCTGGTGGTGAAGCTTTCTGAAATGCCGCCGGAGCTGATGGCCGGGCGGATCGCGCGCAAACGTTTGCCGGCGGCGCGGCTGCCCGAGATCGCAAATCTATTTACCGAAAGCCTCGAAGCCGTGGCTGCAAATCTTCAATTCGAAGCGTGAACTTCCTTTTCTACGTTCCACAAATGGCCACGTACGGCGGAATCGAGCGGCACGTTTGTGTGCTCGCCGAAGAAGCCGCCAAACATAATCACCACGTCCGATTTCTGACCACGAGCAATTCGCTCAACGAAGCCGCGCGCTCTCGTCTCCTCGCTTATGGAATCGATTTCCGCGAACTGCCCCGCGCCCGCGGTGAAGCGAGTTCTGCATCGAAAACCTTTTGGCTCGCGCGAGAAATTTTCAAAGCGAAGTTCAAACCCTGGGACATTATCTACACGAACGGCCAGAGCGGACTCGCGAAACTCGTTTGGAACGCAGGGAGGAGTAACACCCGCGTTATCCACCACCATCACACCGCCGCGGACGCAGAGGAGCAAAAGACCTGGTCAAAAAGCTATCGCACCGTGCTCGAACAAGCCCACGAAGTCGTGGGCTGCAGCGTTTCAACTTGCGAAAATATCGCCGCAGCGATCCATCGCAAAGACGTTCGCTACCTGCCCTATTTCACAGCTTGTCCCGTCGAAAAGGATGATGTGCGCGATAGTCACTACACGACGAGTCAACCGCTCGCCTTCGGCTTCATCGGACGCTTAATCGCAACCAAAGGGATCGCGACGTTGTGCGCATTGAGCCAGCGTCCCGAGTTGTCCGCCGTGACGTGGCACATTTACGGCAGCGGACCTGATTTTCCGGAAACGTTTTTTCAATCGTATCCGAGAGTTCAATACCACGGAACCTATCGCGACATCACGCGCTACGGAGAAATTTTGCGCGAGCTCGACGCCGTCGCGCTTTATTCCCAGCACAATGAAGGCATGCCGCTGAGTTTGATCGAAGCGATGTCGGCCGGCCTGCCCTGGATCGCAACCGATCGCGGCGGCACCCGGGAACTCGCGGCCAGTCCAGAGAATTGCGTGGTGGTGAATGAGCACGCGGATTTCGATACGACGTTACGCGAAACGCTGACACTCGTGGAGCGGCTCTACGAAGGTAAAACGTCGCGATTGAACCAGCGCGCGGTGTACGACGCGCGGTTCGCTCCTCCTCGCGTATCCGAACTTTGGTTCAACTATTTGGAAGGAACGGCTTCGAGCATCGGCTAACTGCGACGATGAAGATCAAACGCCTCGTCAAAAGCGCGCAAAAGATGCTGCGCAAAACGCGGGTCCACGGCCTGGCGGCCGCGCGCGAGTTGGCGTGGGCGCGCTCGCGTTTGAATCTTCCAAAAAACGAAGTCTTCGCTCTCACCGATTCGGACCCGTCCGTGCGCGTGGTCACGGTGGATCCGCCGGAGGACTTCGAACGAACCGTCCCGCTCATGCCGGGAGAAATCGAACCGCATGAAATGTTTCTCAAGGAACGCCGTGGCCAATTTCCCGCCAGCCTCGTCGCGGAATTTCAGAATGGACGCTTCTGGGGGTTTTATGGCGGATCGGTTTTCACGGCCGATGGACGATTAGTGCCCGAGCTCTCGAAGGATGTTTGGGGACCTCACCTGCACAGTGCGTTTGTCCGCGCTCGCCTTTCGAAGCCGCGCGATCTGCCGGGTTTGACCTTGTCGCTGGTCACACCGGAAGCCGCAGCAAACTACCATCATTGGACGATCGATCTCCTTCCCCGGGCCGGGCTCGCCAAACGCGCCGGTTATCCGCTCGAGTCGTTCGATCACATTTTGATCAAAGATCGGGGCTCTCGTTTTCAAAAAGAAGCACTGCAGCGCCTTGGGATCGACGAGAAGAAAATCATTCACGTCGACGACCACCTTCACGTCCAATGTGATCGACTCGTCGTCCCGTCCGTGCGCCACGACAATCTATTGGTCAACCGTCAGGACATGGAGTTTTCGCGGCATTTGTTTTTGGACGAGAAGGACGTGCCAGCCAAACCGATGCGACGTTTGTACGTCGGTCGAGCCGATGCCGCTTTCCGTCGGGTGACCAATAACGCGGAACTTCTGAACGTGCTCCATGCATATGGATTTGAAGAGGTGGCGATGTCGAAAATGACCGTCGCCGAACAGGCTAAGATTTTCGCCGAGTCGGAAATCATCGTCGGACCAAACGGGTCCGCGCTGGCAAACCTGATTTTCGCAAATCCGAAAACTCGCGTGATCGAATTTTTCGCACCGAGTTGGGTCGTCGGCTACAACTGGATGATCTGCGCAAATTTCGGTTTATCCTATACCGCGATCATCGGCGCTGGCGCGCGGCCGCCTCCTGGCGCGTTGCCCCACGGGATCAAAGACGACATCACCATCGATCTCGCGCTCTTGAAAGCCGTGATCGAAAATTCGCCGTCTTGAAAGCCGGCGCCGCATGATCCTCTTTTCGCATCCAACCGGAAACGCGAACGTCCGCCACGCAGCTCTCGGCCTCCATCGCGCCGGTCTGCTCGGCGAATATTGGACCTGTTTGAATTACCGTCCGGACTCGCCTTGGAACAAGGTCATGCCCGGATCGGTGCTGCGCCAGCTCAGCCGGCGTTCGGTTCCGGCCGAACTTCAGCCCTACGTTCACACGTATCCGTTTTTTGAATTCGGAAGACTCCTCGCGCCGCGGTTGAAATTGGGCCGACTGACGCGTCATGAGCAAGGCTCGCTCAGCGTCGATGCCGTCTATCAGGCGCTCGATCGCCGCGTCCGGCGCCGGTTGAAAAGTTCCCCGCGCTTCACCGGTGTCTATGCTTACGAAGACGGCGCAGCTTTTTCATTTCGAGAAGCGCGGCGACGCGGTCTGCTTTGTTTCTACGACCAGCCGATCGGCTATTGGCGAGCGGCGCGCAAACTTCTGGTCGAGGAAGCGGAGCGCTTGCCGCAGTGGGCTTCCACCTTGATCGGCAACGAGGATAGCGCCGCAAAATCCGAGCGCAAAGACGAAGAACTTGCTTTGGCCGACATCGTCTTCGTTGCCAGTTCGTATACCCTTGGCACGCTCAAAGACGCGCCGCCATTTCGAGCTCCTGTCGTCGTCATTCCTTACGGCGCGCCGCCACGACCGGCAAACTCACCCGTGCGCACGCCGCGCACCCAGGCGGGCCCGCTCCGCGCGATTTTTGTCGGCTCACTCGGGCAACGAAAGGGGCTGTCCTATTTGTTCGATGCGGTGAAACAACTTGGCAGTGGTGTCGAGCTCACGGTGATCGGAACTCTGCCCTTGCAGCGAAGTGCGGCGCTGGAGGACGAGTTGAAAAAAGTGCGTTGGATTCCATCTCTACCCCACGGGCAAGTCCTCGAGGAAATGGCGCAGCATGACGTTTTTGTTTTCCCTTCCTTGTTCGAGGGCTTCGGGCTCGTGCTCATCGAAGCGATGGCCATGGGCTTGCCGATCGTCACGACGCCACATACCGCAGGTCCGGACCTGATCGACGACGGGGTGGAAGGCTTTCTCGTCCCTATTCGCTCCGCGCAAGCGATCGCAGAGAAATTGGATTGGCTCCGTCGCGAACCGGAGTTGGTTGAAACGATGGGTGCCGCCGCGAAAACGAAAGCCGTCACCTTCACCTGGAACGCTTACGGACAAACGCTGGCGCAACATGTCGGCCGCGCTTGCCAGGGAGCCTCAGAAGGCAGTTTAATTTGATGCATCCGATCGCCGCCACGCTTGCTGGTCTACCCTGGGGTGCGACTGATCCGACCGTATAACACGATATGAAACGGCTGCTCAAGTGGTCTATCTGGGCCTATTTGCTTTTATGGATTTTCGAAGGCGCGCTTCGCAAATGGGTGCTGCCCGGTGCGCAAGAAGCGCTTCTGATCGTTCGCGATCCGCTGCTGATCGTGATCTACATGCTCGCTCTGGGCAGTGGGATCGTTCCACGCAATGCCTTCTTAGGCATATTGGCCGGCCTCGTCCTCTTGTCGGGTGTGTTTTCTATCCTCGCCGGGCAAGGAAATATCCTCGTCACGCTTTACGGTCTGCGAACGAATTACCTCCACGTCCCGCTGATCTGGATAATGGGCGAAGCTTTAAATCGCAAAGACGTCGAGCAACTCGGTAGCGGCATTCTGCTCCTTGTGCTGCCCATGGTCGGACTCATGATTTTGCAGTTCTATGCTCCAATGGACGCGTGGATTAATCGCGGCGTCGGTGGTGATGAGGTCGGACAAATTTATGGCGCAGCAGGCCGGATTCGGCCTCCCGGTTTCTTCTCCTTTATCACCGGGCCGATGGTTTTCTTCCCGCTGGCGGCTGCTTTTTTTCTCTATCAGGTCACCTTGGTGCGGCGACTTTGGTTTATCATCCTGCTGGCCGTTGGCGGTTGCTTGATCCTTTCTGTCCCCATCTCGATCAGCCGGGGCCTAATGATAGCAACTGCGATCGTCGCCGCGACCTATGTGATTTGTATGGTCAGGTTGGGAATGCTGAATCCGCTGGTGATTGTCCGTTTCAGTTTCGTGGCCGTGATTCTGGTGATCGGGCTCAGTTTTGTTCCTGTTTTCAAAACCGGTATGACGGTCTTCATGGATCGGTGGGACACGGCAGATGCCGAAGTGCAAGGTCATGCGTGGAGTAGCTTAACTGATCGCGTGCTCAGCGGGTTCACCCAGCCTTTTCAAACCGCATCGGACGCTCCTTTTTTTGGCTACGGTATCGGCGTCGGCTCCAACGTAGGCGCGCGCCTGCTTTCGGGTCGGATTGGATTTCTTCTCGCTGAAGACGAGTGGACCAAGGATCTGATGGAACTCGGCCCCGTCTTGGGAACGGTGTTCCTCCTTTATCGAGCGGCCATCACCGTGTACCTGCTCTTCGCCGCGATTGGCGCACTCACGCGAGATCGAGATCCGTTGCCGATAACACTTTGGGCCGCCTGCGCTCCGGCCATCCTCATCTATCAGTGGGCTCCGCCTACTTTGCTAGGCTTCGCTGTCTTCGGAGGTGGCCTGATCCTCGCCTCGTTGAATCCCGCGCCGCTGGATGAGGAGGACATTGAGATCGATGCTTCCGATGAATCGGACGATGACGAAGAAGATTCCGAGGACGAAGATGAGGAAGAAAATGACAGCCAAGAAGAATCGTCTCAGGATGCGGGAGAGGAAGAACCCGCCGAAGAGCCTTTGAGTCCGCTTGAAATCGAGCGCCGTCGCATGCGTGGACTATGACGTCGCGCGAACTGGTTTTGATCGGTAATTTTCTGCCGGATCGCCAGGAAAGCATGTTGCGATTTAGTCAACTGCTCTCGGATGGCCTTCAGGCGCGTGGATGGAATGTCCAAGTTTGGCGACCCGCGCCACGCTTCGCCAACCTAGCGGGCCCGTATCGCTATGGCGGCGTGCCCAAGTACCTCGGTTACCTCGACAAATTCTTCACGTTCCCCCGAACGATTCGCCGACTTGCCCGGAAGGCACCATCGCACACGGCCTATCACATCGTGGACCATAGCAACGCCGTCTATGTCCGTTCGCTCCGCGATCACCACGTCATCGTCACCTGTCACGACTTACTGCAAGTGAGGTCGGCGCTCGGCGAGTTTCCGCAAAACCGAGTGTCCGGTTCCGGACAAAAGTATCAGCGGTGGATTCTGAATTCCCTGAAAGTCGCACCCAAAATCGTCTGCATCTCTGGGAAGACGAAAAAAGATTTAACCCGACTAACTGGTTTAAGTGATGCGAAGACACCTGTCATCTACATGGGTTTAAACTACCCTTACACTCCGATGCCAACCGCGGAGGCGACTGCTACCTTGCGCGCTTGCCTGGAGCGTGAGGGAAAATCGTGGTCGGAGATCGCCACTCTTCCTCAGGGTTTTCTGGTCGGGATTGGTGGAGCGCATTGGTACAAAAACCGCGCGGGGTTGCTCGCCACCTTCGCCGCGTTGCAAAAACAACCCGGCGCGCCCACCCGCTTGGTCTACATCGGTCCCGCTTTTGAGGAAGAGCACCTCGCCATTTTGCGTCAGGCCAACCTGGAAAATGCGATCATTCGATTGACCGGCGTATCCAACGAGGAATTACGCGCGATCTACAGTTTGGGGCGCGCTCTTCTCTTTCCGTCGTGGGAAGAGGGTTTTGGCTGGCCCATAGCGGAGGCCCAAGCCTGCGGCTGCCCCGTTTTCACCTCCAATCGCGAACCCATGACAGAAATCGGAGGCGCCGCAGCCGTCTATATTGATCCGTCCGATTCGGAAAAGAGCGCCGAGGTCATGACCAGAGCGTGGCCCGATGCAGACCGGATGCGGACAGAAGGGCTCCGCCAAGCTTCGCTTTGGAGCACGGAACGAATGCTGGAGGAATACGAACGGGTTTACGAAACGCGCTCATGAAGATTTTGCGCGTCATCGCTTCGGTCGATCCCGCCACCGGCGGTCCTATCGCCGGGCTGCGCGCCATCACGCCCGAATTAAACAAACTCGGTTGGACGTCAGAGTTTCTTTCCGTCGATGATCCGCACGCGCCGTTTTTAAATGACGGCATCGCGCCCATCCATGCTTGCGGCCCCGCTGGTAACGCCTACGCGACCGCACCCGCGCTGCGCCCATGGCTGAATGCGCACGTGAACGGCTTCGACGCCGTGATCGTGCATGGGCTCTGGCAAGATCTCGGACGTGCCGTCCGCGCAGCCTGCGTAAAGGTAGGCCGTCCGTACTTTGTTTTTCCTCATGGCATGCTGGATCCTTCTTTGCGCCACGCGTATCCGGTTCGGCACGGCAAAAAATGGATCTACTGGCTCTTTGCGGAACGCGCTGTTCTGCGGGATGCGCGAGCCGTGTTTTTTACCTGTGAGGAAGAACGTCGGTTGGCGAAAACGAGTTTTCCACTGTATTCAGTTAATGAATGCGTCGTGAAATACGGGACCGCGGCGCCCCCAGAGGAACAGCTCGCCTTACTCGGGACCCAAAGCGGAATCGACGCGCCTTATTGGCTGTTTCTCGGAAGGATCCATTCCAAAAAGGGAATCGATCTGTTGCTCAGCGCTTACGCAAAATTGTTCGCCGACGCCACCGGTGATCGATGGGCCACAATTCCTCGTCTCGTCATTGCCGGGCCCTGCCATGACGAAGCGTATTTGCGGTCGCTGAAAAACTCCGCCGAGAAACTGGGCATTGCGGAAAAAATCGAGTGGCCCGGGATGCTCTCCGGAAACGCAAAGTGGGCTGCTCTCGCGAAAGCAGAAGTCTTTATCTTGCCGTCGTTTCAGGAAAACTTTGGCCTCGCCGTGGCAGAAGCGCTCGCGGTTGGCACACCGGTCCTTCTGTCGGATCGAGTCAACATTTGGCGAGACGTTGCCGCCGATGGCGCGGGTTTCGCTGAACCGGTCACCGAGGCCGGAACGCTTCGATTGATGCGACGTTGGCTCGCCACTTCTCCAACCGAGCGAACAGCGATGCGGGTCGCATCACGGCAGTGCTTTCTTCGACGCTTCGAAATCGGCGCGGTGGCCAGGGATTTCTCGCATGCACTTTCAACCTTGATTCGCCGCCCAGTTTCAGCGGCTTGATCTCGTGCGCATCACTATCGTTCAAGGCGCGTTCCTGCCTGTCCCTCCCATCTTAGGCGGGGCCGTGGAAAAGGTTTGGTTCAATCTCGGCCAGGAATTCGCGCGCCGTGGGCACGAAGTCGTGCACTTGTCCCGTGCTCATCCTCAACTGCCCCGGGAAGAAGTCATCGCTGGAGTTCGGTATGAACGTGTCTCCGGCTTCGCTTCCCCGGCTCGTTTTGCGACCCGCACGCTCCTCGATTTTTGGTACGGCCTGCGGGTTCGAAGCCGGCTTCCTGCGGCGGACATTGTGGTGACAAACTCATTTTGGTTGCCGGCGCTACTCCGTCGTCCTTCGCGAGGCCGAGCGTACGTCCATGTTGCGCGCTACCCGAAAGGACAAATGTGGCTCTACCGCCGCGCTGTTCTTCAAACCGTATCCGAACCGATTCGACAGGCCATCCTGGCCGAGGACCCGTCCGCCGTGAATCGAATCCGCGTTATCCCTTACCCGCTTGCCCAGCGCTACCTGCTGCCAGTCGTTTCAGCAGGAGAAAACATTTTGCTCTACACCGGCCGCGTTCACCCAGAAAAGGGCGTTCACGTTTTGATCGAGGCTTTCGCCCGCGCCCGTGAGTTGGGAAATTGGCGCCTCAAAATCGTCGGTCCTTGGGAGGTGGCGTTTGGCGGCGGTGGAGACGATTACCTTGCTCAACTTCGCAGCTCGGCCTCATCGCTCGGGGAACGAGTGGAGTTCGTGGGCCGAGAATTCGATGAAGCAAAACTCATCGCCCATTATGCGAGCGCAAAAATTTTCGTCTACCCTTCCCTCGCCGAGAAAGGAGAAACCTTCGGACTCGCCGCCCTGGAAGCGATGGCCGCCGGATGCTGCCCGGTCGTCTCCGCGCTGGAATGTTTTCGCGACTTCATCACGCCGGAGGCCAACGGCGCGATTTTCAATCACCGCCAGGCCGATCCCGCTGGAGCATTGGCGCAGGTCCTCGACCGCTTGGCGCCCGACGCCGTATTGATAAAAAAACTACGCGATGCAGCCTGGCGAGACGCGCAAGCGTTCACCATGGAAAAAATCGCCGACCGTTTTCTGGAGGATTTCGCATCATTGATCCCCAACGCCCGTTCCTCATGAGCGACCCTCGTAAAACCTTCGATCAAGCTTCGGCCTACGCGTCACCTTGGAGTGTCGGCGATCGCATCCGCATGTTGCTTTGGTCGGGAGCATGGACAATTTTTTGCCGCTGGACCCCGAAGCCACTGAATCCGTGGCGCCTGCTCATCCTGAAACTTTTCGGCGCGCGCTTGAGCGGAACACCCTTCGTCCACTCGAGAGCGCGGATTCAGATTCCCTGGACGCTGGTGATGCAACACCGCGCTTGTTTGGGCGACGGCGCAAATGCGTACAGCCTCGCCGACATCGTGATCGAGGAAGGTGCCACCATCGCGCAAGAGGCTTACCTCTGCGCCGGCACTCACGATTTTTCTGTAGTCGAAATCCCACTACAAACCGCTCCGGTCAGAGTGGGTGCGCACGCCTTCGTGGGAGCGCGCGCCTTCGTCTTGCCCGGCGTGACGATCGGAATGGGTGCGATTGTTGGGGCCTGCTCCGTGGTGACAAAGTCCGTCGAGGAGAACGCCATCGTCGCAGGGAATCCGGCGAAGGTCATCGGGAAGCGTCCCGCCGACTGGCAGACCAAAACGAGCGCAGGCTGATTTTGCGATTGAGCGGGGCCAGCAGGTGCCAAAGTCTCCTTCGTAAAACTGACCGTTTTCATGTAACTGATTCTAGTATGGCCAGTTATGTGCTCATTTTTTGGTTAAAAATCTGCTAAAACAAGGGAATCCCCTACAATTTACAGGGGGGTGCCCTCAGCCGCTGTTGAGCGGCGTCACTATAGCTACCCGCTTTAGCTTTGTGCTAATCTTTTGCGTCGGCAGCTCATCGCTTACGATAACCCAAGTCACAACACTATGAAAACAGTCCTCGCTATCGCGGCCGCCGCTTCTCTTGCGGTCAGCGCTTATGCTCAGCTCAGCCCGGTTCCCGGAACCGAAGGCCTCACCCTCAATCCTGGACAAGCCCCGTGGGCTGGTTCCGAGTTGGGCGATTATTACTTCGCGACCGATAACAATCTCGGTACGCCGAACATGCACAGCCCCGACAATGTCGACGGCATCTCTTGGCAGCACACCACCAACACCGACGTCACGAACGCGCTGAGCAGCCTCAGCTCGAACGGCGGCGGCACGATCCGCTCGATCTTCGTCGGCGAATCCGCTGGTTGGAAGAACAACTTCGGTTACTCGTACGACGGCAATCCGTCCTCGGCGACCAACTCGTTCTCGCTCTTCAACAATATCCAAGCCCCGGGCAATCCGGCGAACGGCACCTACGCCGACATCGTTCTCACGGCTGCGCAAGCCAGCACGTTTGACTTCTGGCTCGATGCCGTTGGCAATCAGCCGGGTGGCGCTTTCGGTGGCGTGTACACCGCGATCAACCAGACGAACAGCAGCCCGTACATCGCTCCGGGTAACGTTCTCTGGGCTTCCAGCCCGATCCAAGTTCCGACCTTCGTTCAGTCGCTGAACGGCGGCCTCGGCGGTTGGGAAAATGTTTCGACCTACCTCGTTGGTTTCGAAGACTGGCGCTTGGACAGCAACCAGGTTGACAAAGACTACAATGACTTTGTCTTCGCGATCCAGTTGTTCGACAAGGACGGTACGCCCTTCACGCCCGTTCCAGAGCCTTCGACCTATGGTCTGATCGGCGCTGCGGCGCTTCTCGGTTTGGTCGCTCGCCGTCGCTTTGCTTCCAAGAAGTAAGCGGACTGTTCAACTTCGAGTTATTTAAGCAAAAGCCCATCGGAGAAATCCGATGGGCCTTTTTTTTGTCTGAAATCATCGCTCGATGATCAGACGCGCTCTAACGCGAGTTGATTAGTGGTTCACGATATCCACGCCATCGAAGTCAACCGTGACGGCATTGCTGGAACTAGTGCTGATCGCCTCGACCCCAACATAGGGTGTGCCGGAGAATGCAATCGTGACCGTGCCCACAGTGGTCCAAGCATTGCCGTCGGTCGAGACCATCGCCGTCAAAGTCGAGCCCTTCTTGTCGAGCAAGAGATGCCGGGCCGAAATCGTGGATAGGTTTTTGCTCACCGCGAAAGCACCAGGGGCTGTGCGATATTCGAAGACCGCGTGACCCGTCGCGTCGAGCGCGAGCGTCACCTGACGTGCGTTGTCCGCGAGCGACTCCCGGAACGTCAAACCGGCCCGGGCCGGTAACGTGCCAGCGCGAGCCGGCAGGACGTTGGTTGAGATTGCGCAGTCGAGATTTCGTTTTCCAACCAAGGCCAAGCCTTCGTGGCTGGTGCCAGCGAGAACGTAACCTTCGCCCGAAACCGAGAGTGTGGTTTGTTCGCTGCCGGTTGCACTGGCAGAGATGGGTGAGGCACCCACGTCAAAAACTTGAAGGTCGCCGAGGGTGTTCGCCGCCGCATTTGCATTCATGCTCGGCGCCGAAGCCCGCAACGTGGCCAACTGGGCTGTGTTACCGGAAGTCACGGCAAGTCCGGCCTTCGCCGTGTCGGGTAAGGACATATCCGCGGAACCCAAAGTCGACCATTTCACGTTATCGGACGAGTAAGCTGCGGTCACAATTGTTCCGACGCGACTGAGCTGCAGATAGACCGGCAAGGCAGCCACCTGTCCATTCACTGTGATCGCGCCCGCACCGATGATGGTGCGGTAAACCATTTGAACGGTCCCATTCTGACTGACCAAGATACTGGCAAACGGCGCATTGGCATTGCTATTCGAAGTCGTTGGATCACGAAGCATGAGACCGGCTTTTCCGGCAGAGGCCGATGCGGCAAAGGAGGAAATTTTCGTGCTGATCGTCGTATTACCGGTGAAGGAAACGGCCGCGAACTGGAATGAATCCCAATTCGTGTTCAGCGCGGAACCAGCGCCGGAAACGCTGAAGGTTTGGCTAGACGAATCGTAGTTGGTTGCGCCCTTGGTGACGACCAAGCCGACATCGGCCGCTTTGAATTGAGAGGTGAAAACAGCGGTCGACGAACCCGTCGTGTTGACCGGAGGCACGGTCGGAACTGGCGTGGGAGTCGGAGTCGGGGTCGGCGTGGCCGTTGGATTCGGCGTCGGCGTTGCTGTTGGTTTGGGGGTCGGTGTAGCGGTCGGTTTCGGCGTGGCTGTGGGCGTGGGCGTTACCGTAGGCACCGGTGTGGGAACAGCAGTCGGACGAGGAGTCGCGGTGGGTGTCGGAGTCGGCGGGACGGGCGTTGGTGTAGGTGTAGGCGTCGCAGTGGGACGAGGCGTTGGGCTAGGCGTTGCCGTTGGAATGGGCGTGGGGACAGCCGTCGGAATCGGTGTGGGCGCGGCGGTAGGAACCGGCGTCGGCGTGGCCGTGGGGACCGGAGTCGGCGTCGCAGTCGGCACCGGTGTTGCTGTCGGCACTGGGGTCGGGATCGCGGTGGGAACAGGAGTCGGGGTGGCCGTCGGCAGCGGGGTCGGCGTTGCGGTCGGAACCGGCGTCGGAGTTGCGGTTGGCCGCGGCGTTGGAGTCGCAGTGGGCGCCGGGGTAGCCGTCGGCGTCGGAGTTGGAGTGGCGGTCGGGGTTGGAGTTGGGGTCCCGGAACTCGGATCATCCACCATCGAGCTGCTCCATGCTAAACCGTACTTTTCGTTATTAGTATTGGTAACGACCTCGATTGCATATTGGCCGGCGAGAAGGCTCGTTTCATAAATATGCTCAACATTATCAATCGTGCTCGCGCTTGTATCAACTAATCCGCCTAAGACGAAATTAGAGGACTGCCAAAGTTTCAAATCGAGGTTGGCCAATGAAGAAGTAAAATTTGCAAAATTGGCGTCCGGCGTTTCGTGGCGATACCAAGCTAGCACGGTAGAAAGAGTCATGCGCTTTCCAGCCGGGACCGTGAAATAATATAGACGGCGCGTGCTCGTGCTTGCCGTATTGAGGTCCCAACCGATCGTCGGCACCTCAGCGGAAGAAGACGCCGTGGATTGACCGGCAACCAGCGTCTTATATGTATTATACACATTGAGCTGACCGGCGCCGTAAATGGTATCGAGCGGATGCTGCGAGCTGTGCGACCAACCGGGGAACTGACTTTTCGTCGCCCCGGCCAGAAGCAGTGCTTTCACAACCATGGGATTACGAGCCGCAGCTAGCGAAGCCGTGCGATTGGTTTCTGCGACCAAGATCATCGACGCCGAAGCGACGATGGGAGTCGCATAACTTGTATAATCTGCGGGCGCGACCAAGTCGGGCTTCATCCGGCCCAATGTATCCATCGTCGAGCCGGTGTGCGGATGATTGCCGTTCGAAACACCGACCGCGATGGAGTCATAACCGTTGGCCAGCATTTGCGACATCGTGGAACCGTTGTCGACGCCGACACAGGCAATAACATTGTCGCGTTCGATCCGGTAATCTTCACGGGCAAGAATTTGCATCGACCACAGACTGTCGTTGCCGCCCCAACTGTGATTTTCGACATCCCACGTTGCGGTGATCGGGCTGAGCGAACGGCCTGCGTTGAGGTCACCGGGATAAGTGAACGCGACCGCTTCGGAGGCGCTCCACGACATCAGCTCCGGTGTCATGCTCTGCGTCGCGCCGGCGAGGTAACCGGCAACGTAGATTGCATGATCGGAATATTGTGAGCTGCTCGTCGGAGCCACGCTGCGTCCAACCGCATAATTAAAGCTCTTCGTTGCGACGTCGCCCACCGGGCCAGGCGCCCAGTTGCTGTCGCGAACATATTCGACCTGCAAGAGGCGCACATTCGCCACGCTCGGCAGCCCAGCGCCGTATTCACTCTTCAGTTTGGTGTAATCAACATCGTCACGGAAATCCGCCTGAACCACATTCGCGATCGCGAGGGTGCTTGCAAGAAAGAGACCAACGATCGACGGACGCGGTGAGGCTGTATAAATACCGTGCATAGCTTTTCAGTGTTTGTGCTATTGTCAGCGGTCCAAATCAACTCACACCCAACCCGCAGCCTGTGTTTCAAACAGCTTTTACAGCGAAAAATGCAAAAGCATGTCATTCAATATACAATATTCATATAAATTTAACAAAGAACAAAATCCCACGTTAATATCTGGTTTATAGGGCAGTTATATATTCCAGATTTTTCGAAAAACGCCCTTTTTCGAAATAATACAGCGGATCAAATGCGAATTATATTGCCATCAGGTATTCACCTCATTCGAGGTTGCGGCGACTACTTGGTTTCACGGTCCGGGCGCACGATTTTCATCGCCAGTCGCAACCCCGGACGCGTTTATATTGGTGCATTTTCCAACACGTGAACCCATCGAAAGTCCCCGTCTCCATCCTTATCCCGATTAAGAATGAAGCTGCCAATTTGCCGCGCTGTCTCGCCGCGGTGAGTTGGGCGGATGAAATCTTCGTGGTCGATTCGCAAAGCACGGATGGGTCGATCGCCATCGCCGAGAGCGCCGGCGCCAAGGTGGTGCAGTTTCATTTTAATGGCGTTTGGCCTAAAAAGAAAAATTGGGCGCTCGAAAACCTTCCCTTTAGCCATGAGTGGGTCTTCATTCTCGACGCGGATGAGGTCATGCCCCCAGAGACGGCGGCCGAATTCGCTGAAATCGTAAAGACGGATGGGAACGGCAAAACCGGCTTCTGGATTAACCGCCGCTTCATGTTCATGGGCAAGTGGCTCAAGCACGCGTATTATCCCAACTGGAATCTCCGCCTTCTCAAACATAAGCTCGGCCGTTACGAGCAGCTCGTGGCGGGCGCGACGCAAAGCGGCGATAACGAAGTCCACGAGCACATCAGCGTGCAGGGCGAATCCGGCCGGTTGAAGGTCGAAATGGACCACTATGCCTTCCCGTCCGTCGATGTTTTCGTCGAAAAACACAATCGCTACTCGAACTGGGAAGCCGCCTTGGAAGTTCAGGATAAAAAGCACGCAGCGCAGCACCTCCAGCACGGCTCGACGAAAATTCGCCGCCGCATCAAACAGCTCTCACGCAAAATGCCTTTTCGACCGCTGCTCCGATTTCTCTACGTCTATGTCGTGCAAGGCGGATGGATGGACGGCCGAGAGGGGTACTACTTTTCCAAGCTGCACGGATTCTACGAATTTCTCTCCGTCGCGAAAGCGCATGAGCTGCGCAAAAAATTGGCCGATTCCCGCAAAGGCACCTGACGAAGAGCGCTTCTAGCGGCTATTCTCCCAGCGAATGCTCGGGGAAGACAGCGCGTTTTTACCTAGACACCGCGCGCCCTGTTCGTCTTTTTTCCAAACATGTCCTCGTCCGAAAAACCCGTTACCACGAAGAAACTTGTCACGCCGCTCAGCCTGCTGGTTGACGCGATTCTGTGCATCGCCTTTTTCGCTTACGAGTACACCGTGATGGCGGCGCATGTGCCGTCCTACGATAAATCGGACATCACCATTTGGGCTTCGCTGTCCGCGCTTTGCCTCACCGGTGTCTTCTGGCTGGCGCTGCAAATGTTCCGCGTCGTATTTCGCTTTCAACGCGAAAACCCGCGCAAATAATTACGCCTCTTTTTTCGCGCACTTTGCTTCAGCTCGCCCCGGGCGGCTGAAGCTTTTTTGTGCCCGTCGCGGTCCCTGGCCCGACCGCGAGCTCAAACGTCCTGAATCCCGCGTTCCGCGAGACGCTTTTTCTCCATCCGCGCGCAGACGACGATCGCGATTTCGTAGAGAATATACAGCGGCGTGGCGAACATGAGCTGGGTGAACGGATCGGGCGTCGGCGTGATCACAGCCGCGATGATGAGAATCGCGACAACGGCATGGCGCCGATATTTCCTCAGCGTCGCGACCTTCAGCAATCCGATCATCACCAGCACGACAATGACCAGCGGGAATTCAAAGGCCGCGCCGACGCCGAGCACGAGCCACATCAGCAAACTGTAATAGCTCCCCGGCGTCCACCGCGTGGTGAAGCCGAACATATGATTCAAGTCCAGCGATACGCCGATCGTTGTCGGCACAAGCAGAAAAAAGCTGAACGAAGCGCCGATCAAGAAAAGTACGAAAGCCGCGATGCACCCCGGTAAAACCATTTTCGTCTCTCGCTGGGTCAGAGCGGGAGAAACAAACTGGGCCAGAAAAAATAGACAAAACGGTAACGCGCAGACGAGTCCGCCGATACAGCAAAGCTCCACCGTCACGGTAAAGCTCTCCATGATGCTGGTCGTGCCAAGATCGAGAGCGAACCCCTTGTTCTGCTCTTGGATATGGTGCAGAGGCCAAAGCACCATGTCGTTGAACTCCTTTAAATAGAAACCAATCGCTCCTGCGAAGATCGTGAAGGCGATGACGCACTTGATGATCGTCCAGCGCAGGTCTTCCAAATGCTCGAAAAAGCCCATTGGTTTTTCGCGCGGATTGATCGGTTCACCTGAATCGTCGTGGTCGCTCACAGATTGGAAAACCGGCAGCTTGCCCGTTTTCCGAACGAGGGGAAGCGATAATCGGAGTGTGAACGTTAAAAAAGGGGGCACCCTGCCGTGCCAATCAGGCCAAGCGAAGGGCTGAAGGCTGAAGGGCTGAAGGCTGAAAAACGAGCCACCCCGTCCTTGCGTGCTCGGCGCATCGTTAGATGGGGCGGCTCATCACTGGTCGCTAAGAAACGGGCCATTCAAAATTCTCGGCACTCGCTCCGCCTTCAGTCCTTCAGCCTTTCAGCCTTTCCCCTCCTCCTTCTCCCTCTGCATCGTTGACAGAGGAGAGGCATACCCTATTGGCTCTTCTTTTTACGCCTCAGAAAGAACCCAATCTTTTTCTCAACTCGTTAACTTACCATGGCCGTTAAAACCAAAGCTAAAAAATCAGCGCCGAAGGCTAAACCTTCCGCCAGCAAAGCATCCGCCTCCAAAGGGACCAAATACGTTTACTCGTGGGGCGCCGGTAAGGCCGACGGCAACGGCGGCATGAAGAATCTTCTCGGTGGCAAAGGCGCGAACCTCGCGGAAATGAGCCGCATCGGTCTGCCTGTGCCCCCAGGCTGCACGATCACGACGGAAGTCTGCACCTACTATTACGATAACAAGCGGACCTACCCCGCCTCTCTCGACGCCCAGGTGCGCGATGGTATCGCCAAGATCGAAAAGGTCATGGGAACGAAGTTCGGCGACAAGACCGCCATGCCTCTCCTCGTGGCTGTGCGTTCCGGCGCTCGCGACTCCATGCCGGGCATGATGGACACGATTTTGAATCTCGGTTTGAACGACGAAACCGTTCTCTCGCTCGCGAAGAGCACCGGCAATGAGCGTCTCGCTTGGGACTGCTATCGCCGTTTCGTGCAGATGTACGGAGACGTCGTTCTCGGCGTCCAAAAGGCTGCAAACGAAGATCACGAGCCGTTCGAAACCGTCATCAGCGAACTCAAAGAAGAACGTCTCGGCAACCATGACGAAGAGGACACGAAGCTTTCGACCGACGACCTCAAAGAGCTCGTTACCCGCTTCAAGAAACTCGTCAAAGACCGTACCGGTAAAGATTTTCCGGCTAGCCCATGGGACCAATTGAAGGGCGCTGTCGGCGCTGTCTTCGGTTCCTGGATGAATGACCGCGCGATCGTCTATCGCCGCAAATACAATATCCCGACTGAATGGGGTACCGCGGTGAACGTTCAAGCCATGGTGTTCGGCAACACGGGCGAAGACTCCGGCTCAGGTGTGGCTTTTACCCGTGACCCCGCGACAGGCGAAAAGGTTTTCTACGGCGAATTCTTGATGAACGCCCAGGGTGAAGACGTCGTCGCTGGTGTCCGCACTCCGGATCCAGTTGCGAAGCTCAATGAGAAACAACCTGGCTCTTACAAAGAGCTGGAGCGCATCCGCAAGGTTCTTGAGACGCATTTCAAGGACATGCAGGACTTCGAGTTCACCATTCAGGACAAGAAAGTGTTCATGCTCCAAACCCGTAACGGTAAACGTACGGGTGTCGCGGCGGTTCGTATCGCCGTCGAAATGGTGAAGGAGAAACTTATCGACTGGCAAACCGCCGTGATGCGCGTTCCGGCCGATCAACTCGATCAGGTCCTCGCTCCGATCTTCGATCGCACTGCGGTGAAGAACGCCAAGGTGATCGCCACGGGTCTGCCAGCAGGGCCGGGCGCCGCCACCGGCAAGATTTATTTCAACGCCGAACGCTCCGTCGAAGCTGCGGAAAAGGGCAGCAAGGTCTTGCTCGTTCGTATCGAAACGTCTCCAGAAGATCTTCGCGGCATGATCGCAGCGGAAGGTATCCTCACCGCCCGCGGTGGTGTTTCCTCACACGCTGCGCTCGTCGCTCGCCAGATGGGTAAAGTCTGCGTTTGCGGCGCCGCCGCTCTCCAGGTCGACTACGATAAGCGCACGCTTACCGTCGATGGCCAAACGTTCAAGGAAGGCGATTTCCTCTCCATCGATGGCACCGCCGGCACGGTTTACGCGGGCGAATTGAAGACCGCTCCGTCGGAAGTCATTCAAGGCTTGGTTCACGGCAATGCCGAAGCGAAGGCGAGCCGGACCTACACCAACTTCACTCAACTGATGAAGTGGTGCGGTCAGGTCACGAAGCTGCAGGTTCGCACGAATGCCGATAATCCGGAACAGACCCGCAACGCTCTCGCGTTCGGCGCCACGGGTATCGGTTTGACCCGCACCGAGCATATGTTCTTCGAAGGCGATCGGATCGACGCGATGCGCGAAATGATTCTCGCGGACACGCTCGAGATGCGCAAAGACGCCCTCAAGAAATTGCTCCCATATCAACGCAGCGACTTCTTCGGCATCTTCAAAGAACTGAAGGGCTTCCCGGCGACGATCCGTTTCCTCGACCCCCCCCTGCACGAATTCCTTCCCCACACGAAGGAACAACAGATGGACTTGGCCCGGAAACTCGGCATCGCGGTTGAGAAAATTGTCAGTCGCGTGAGCGAACTCCACGAGTTCAATCCCATGCTCGGTTTCCGCGGCTGCCGCCTCGGTATCAAGTATCCTGAGATCACCGAAATGCAGGCTCGCGCGGTGTTCGAAGCAGCGGCTGATGCGCAGAAACAAGGCATCAAGACCAAGCCGGAAATCATGATTCCGCTCGTCGGTTTCAAGAAGGAACTCGATCTCCAGGTCGCGATTGTTCACGACGTCGCGAAGCAAGTTCAGGCCGAAAAGAAGGCGAAGATCGCCTACTCGGTCGGCACGATGATCGAAGTCCCCCGCGGCGCTCTGACGGCGGATGAAATCGCGCAGACCGCTGAGTTCTTCAGCTTCGGCACGAATGATCTAACGCAGACGACACTCGGTATGAGCCGCGACGACTCCGGTTCCTTCCTCGCTCCCTATCAGGAAGCGGAAGTGTTCAAGAAGAACCCGTTTGCCTCGGTCGATCAGACTGGCGTTGGCCAGCTCATGAAGATCGCAATCGAACGCGGCAACAAGACCCGCCCTGGCATCAAGCTCGGAATCTGCGGTGAACACGGTGGCGATCCGGATTCGGTGAAGTTCTGTCACCAAATCGGCCTCACCTACGTGAGCTGCTCGCCGTTCCGAGTGCCGGTCGCGCGCCTCGCCGCCGCCCAGGCTGCCGTCGCCGATTTGAAGAAAAAGTAAACGCTTCTAAAGTTTAAAAATCTCAAGTCCCTCGCTCAAAAAGCGAGGGACTTTTTTGTAGTTGGTTTTCGGAGACAACGAAGTCTGGCTCGGATTCCTCGGCAATCGTCGCTTTCGCCAATGTCGCTCCGGTTCGAGTGCGGCGACTCATCACCACTTGCTCAGAAGAAATCATTCCGCGTCGGCAGATGTCGCACGCGAACCAATCGAAAACGCTTTGGGCGGGCGCTTCATTTCGCCCGTCCAAGACAGTGGGGAAAATTAAACCCCAATCATCCGACAAGCCGCCTGATCACTGGTGGCGTGAGGCAGCGGGTGCCAGATAGCAACGAGAACGCCATTGGGATCGCGGACGAAAAACATTCTTTCACCCCAAACGCGATCTTGCGGCTCTTCCGGTAGCTCGACGCCCGTGCATGAAAGTCGGCGATATTCTTCGTCTGCGTCCGGGACTTCGATACTCAACCAGAAACCGCGGCCATCGGCGCTACCGATCAACTCCGAGGGAGGGCCGTCCAATTCGTGCCGTAGGATGTTTAAACTCGTGCCGGTCGGGTGCTGAAGTTGCAGAAACGCATCCGACTCCTTGATCGTTTTGAAACCAAGAATAGCCGTGTAGAAATCCCAGGTTTCATAAAACTTCGCCGTGACCAGACCGGGTGAAAATCCCGTGCTGACCGAACGGTTCACCGACCCCTCACCAAAGCGACTTTGCAGTGCGCGCAAATCCGCAGTCAGCGCGCGAACGACCGCCTCGAATATTTCCCCCGGAACATAGGCTGTTTCAAAACAGGTTAACGTCACAGCGCAGCCGTGAGGCAAGCTGACGACACGGAGGGGCATGATCGACATTTCATCGGCTTGCTGACCCCAGAAAAAGTCGACAACGCCGAGAGTTTCGTCGGCCTCGATCGCCACAAAAATCTCGCCGGCAACCGACGCCATTTTGCAGCCCGTAGTGCTTTCCCAAATACGCTGACAAAAATGCGCCGCCCAAAATGGCCAGCCGGAGAGGTCGGCCAAACAGGACAAAACGTCATCGCGCGCCGCCGGTACCGTTAGTGTAACCGTGTGATTTCTCATATGATCGGGTGTGGTGGTTATCTCTTGCGATGAGCTGGAAATAAATGCGCTAGCCGGCTTACGCGTGCAGATGTTTGTGAATGGTGACGCTGTTGCCCTCGGGATCCTTGATCACGCACATCTGGCATCCTGATGTATCAAAAGGTTCCGTTCGGAAAGGAACGTTCGCTTCCTTCAAAGCGGCGACCGCTGCTTTGAAATCCTCAACTTCAAATGCGATTGTGGCCCCTTGCTCCGACCGCTTCACTCGGGTGATACCGCAGCCAAAGCAAACGTTGCGCCCTTTGACTCATATTCGACCCAACCGAAGTTTTCCTTGAGGTACTCCTGACTGACCTTTAGCCCAAGAACACCTTCGTAAAAACGACGCGCTCGGGGCAGGTCGATGACGGGATAGGCCGTAAAAGCAAATTCGGTGATCTTCAGCATACTCCCTCAGTCTAGCATCCACCCGTGACAGCGTTATGTCAGGAGCCCTGAAAAAATTTACGCCAATTCCGGTTCGACCGCAGGCGAGCCGGCGTGGCGTTTGAAAACAAGTTCAGCAAAATCCCGCACACGTCGGCGGAGCAACTCGGGCTCGATCGCCTCGGCATCCCCCGAAAACGACAAAATCCAGGTAGCAATCCAATCGATGGAAAATGTCCGCATCTCAACTTCGACACCGGCTGGCGTTTCTTCCTCGCTCGAAATCACGACATAAGTTTCCCGGCGAACTCGTTCCATGACTTTCGCGGCAAAACGAATCCGCACCGGTGTCATTCCCTCGTTTACCGCGGTCTCCCGCATGTGTTCCTGCAGCGAAAACTCCGGCCGAGACGCGAATGTTTCATTCAGGACCGTGACATCGAGAATGCGATCAACCCGGAAATGGCGCAGGCTGTTTCGCAAGAGACACCAGGCAACGAGGTACCAATTCTCCCCGTAAAAGGCCATGCCGAGCGGCTCGACTTCACGTTCCGTCGTTTCGTCCGAGGTTTCATAACGAAGCTTCACCCGACGACGGCGCACCGCGGCTTCTTGCAACGGTAAAAGCCAATCGCGCTCTAGAAATGACTGATCTCCACGCGGAAGGCGTCCGACGACAACCGTTTTTTTCGTCATCTGTTCGATGAACTCCTGGCGGTCCGCTGGAAGGACGGCCCGCACCTTCAGCAAGGCGGAATCCAAGGGTACTTTGAGCGAAGCATCGGTATAACGTTTAGCAAATGCTGCTCCGACAAAGAGCGCGCTCGCCTCTTCCGCAGTCAGCATGACCGGCGGAAGATGATAACTCTTCAACAACGTGTAGCCGACTCCCGCTTCCCCAGAAATGGGCACACCGGTCTCGGATAACGCGGAGATGTCGCGATAAACTGTGCGCACACTGATTTCAAAGTGATCAGCCAATTCCTCCGCCTTCACCAAGCGACGCCCTTGGAGAAACATGACCATTGCGACAAGGCGATCGGTGCGATTCATGGCCGTGAGAGCGACCGCTGCCAAAGCAGCCGCATAACCTGCTAGCCAGACCGCCCGAACCCGGCCCGAGAGTCAACCGATTCCGTTAGCTGACGCCCGGCACAGTTTCGGCCACGGGGAGGGTTAACACAAATTCCGCGCCCTTCCCTAACCCATCACTTTTCGCAAAAAGCTTTCCGCTCATCTCCTTCGCTGCGAGCGCGCTGTTGTGGAGACCAAACCCGTGACCGTCTTTCTTCGTCGTGAAACCGAATGAGAAAATCTTCTGCAAATTCTCAGCGGAAATTCCCACACCATTGTCGCGGACAGAAAGTTGCACATTTTTCGAATCGGACAAGCTGATTGAAAAGGTCACCCGCGGTTTACTTCCGTTGGCGGCCATGGCGGCGTGCTCGGCGTTTTTAGTCAGGTTAACCAAGATTTCCAACACGCGGTGGCGAGTCGCCATAACCGGGGGAACCACGCGAAAATCACGCACGATTTCGACGTCCGCCTTCACCAGCGACGACTGGCAAATCGTCAGGGCTTCCTCAATAAGGTCGGGGACCGGCAAACTTTCAGCGAGGCTCGATGCGTTGGCGAAATTCTGCTGCATCGCGATGACGGCTTTGATGTGGTCGACTCCTTTGCGCAACGTTTCGAGTTCGCGCGACAGATCGTCTCGTTCACGCAGCAGTTGGCGGGCGAGCTCAATAATGAAATTAGGAAGCTGTTTGCCGCGATGATCGTTCGCGAAAAACTCCGGCATCTGTGCCAAATTCTGCTCCAGCAATTGCGAGACTTTCGCCAAGCTGCTGAGCCGCGAAGCGCGCAGTTGATCGGCCATCAACGTGGCTGACGTGTTCACACTGTTGAAAGCGTTGCCTACATTATGGAGCACGCCGCTGGCGACTTCGGCCATCCCTGCCATCCGTGAAGCGTCGAGCAAACGGCGCTGCGATTCGGCAAGTGCCGCTTCCGTGTGTTTACGCGCCGTGATATCGCGCGTGACGCCGAACGTGCCCATGATCTGGCCGTACTCGTTGTAAAACGGAAGCTTGGTCGTTGATGCCCAAGTCACTCGTCCATCTGGCCACGTCTCCTTCTCTTCTAAATTCACGATGGGACGCTCGGTCCGAATGATCTGCTGCTCCGCATCAAAAGCGGGTTGCGCATGCTCCGGCGTGAAGAAATCGAAGTCGGATTTTCCGATCAGCGCCTCCGGCTCCGAGGCGTTGAACTTCGCGCTCATCGCATAACTGACACGCACAAAGCGGCTCTGGAGATCCTTGAAGTAAATGTTGTCCGGCATGTTCTCGAGCAGAGAACGCAGGTACCGTTGGTCGCGCTTGAGCGTGAGGAGATTGCGGCGCTCTTCCGAGCGATCGCGCGCAATCATCACCAGCGCATCCGCAAACTGGCCTCGCCCCGCGTGAGCCGTTAACGTGGCCACCGTCGCTAGTTCGTCGCCATCCGCGCGCCTCACCTCGAGCTCGCCCTGCCACGAACCGTTACGCCAAGCCGTCGGGGTGGCATCGTTCAAAAGTGTCCACAGACAATGATTCGAGACGAACTCCATCATCGAGCGATCTTCGATCGACTCATCGGGACGAAGACCGAGAATAACCCGTCCGGCGGGGTTCACGTATTCCACGCTGTAGCTGGGCTGCGCGATCACGATAACGAGATCCACGCTTTGATCCGCGACGCGGTTCCACAATTGTCCCCAACGCTCTGAACCCGGCGTCAATGTGCCTGAAGCTGAAGCCGGCCCAGATTGATCCTCAGTGCTCATTTTAAACGAACACCTCGGAATAAAATCTTCGCGTCAGCCGAATGAGCCGAAGTCGAAGGGACAGGCTGAAACATGTGCAGACGGAAAGGCACGGCCTCTTATCGGCACATGCACCCTCTTTCTGAAGAACCGGTTTTTCGGTAAGCACGTCGTGCAACGTGCTTAAAAACTTTTCTCACGCGGATGCGATCCCGCCGGCAGCCCCCTTTTGGGGGCCTGGGATAGGCCCGCCATTTCCGAAAGCGACTTTCACTCGCTGCTTTCCTAACTTGTCCGCGGGACCTTCGCCCTTCAAAAAACGAGTCAGTGGACAGGCTATTGCGTCTCGGGGGAAGCACTGGGTCGCCCTCGTAAGCGTTTAGCTCCGGCGAGCTTCCAATGCCTCCCAGCGTTCCATCAACGAAGCGAGGGAAAGCTCGATCTCGTGCGCACGCGCCCGCCAACCGGCCAGGTCCGCAGCGTTCTTCTGGTACGAGGAAGGATCGGACAGTCTGGCCGTTAATGTGCGCTGTTCGTCCTCGAGTTGCTCGATTTGAGCCGGCAACGCCTCAAGCTCGCGCTGCTCCTTTTGGCTGAGTTTCTTTTTCGGTTCCGAGGGGGCTGGTTTCGAAGACTTCTCCGTAACCGGGCTTCGCGTTTCGCTTTTCGCCGATGCGCGGGCCGCCAGCGCATCCCGCTGTCGCAGCCAGTCCTGGTATCCTCCGACGTATTCGCCGATCTTTCCGTCGCCTTCGAACACGAGCGTGCTGGTGACCACGTGATCGAGAAATTCACGATCGTGGCTTACGAGCAGCAACGTGCCTTTGTATTCAACAAGCAGATACTCGAGCAATTCGAGAGTGTCGACGTCAAGGTCGTTGGTCGGCTCGTCGAGCACGAGAACGTTCGCCGGCTTGGTGAAAAGCCGCGCGAGCAAAAGTCGATTGCGCTCTCCACCCGAGAGCACGCGCGCGGGTGTGCGTGAGCGCGAGGGCTCAAACAGAAAATCTTGCAGGTAACTGATCACGTGTCGCGTGCGGCCCTCGATGGTCACCGTCTCGTTGCCATTGGCGATGTTGTCGGCAACGGAGCGATTGTCATCGATCTGCGCGCGCAACTGATCGAAATAAATCACTTCCAAATTGGTGCCTTCATCGATCGTGCCTGATGTCGCCGCGAGTTGGCCGAGGAGCAATTTGATCAGCGTGGTTTTCCCCGCGCCGTTCGGCCCAATAATGCCGATTTTATCTCCGCGCATGATGGTGGTCGTGAAATCACGCACCAGCCAGCGTCCATCAGGATAACAGAAGGACATCTTCTCGACGTCGACAACCTTCATGCCCGAGCGAGCCGCATCGCTTAACTTCATCGTGACCTGCCCGGCGCGATCGCGGCGCGACGCCTGTTCGGCGCGCATATTCATCAAGTTCTGGATGCGAGCTTGAGCCCTTCCCCGTTGCGCGCGCACGCCTTGCCGAATCCAGGCCTCTTCTTGCGCGAGCTTCTTTTCGAAAGCAGCTTGTTGCTTTTCTTCGGCTTCGATCACCGCCTGCTTCCGAACCAAGTAAGTGTCGTAGTCGCAGGCCCAGTTGCTCAACCGGCCCCGATCGAGTTCGACCAAACGCGTCGCCAGCCGACGCAAGAACGCCCGATCATGGGTTACGAAAAATAAGGTGAGTTTAGCCGTCAGCAGAAATTCTTCGAGCCAGGCAATCGCTTCGAAATCGAGGTGATTGGTCGGCTCATCAAGCAGCAGCAGATCCGGTTGAGCCACGAGGGCACGCGCAAGGACCACGCGGCGCTTGAGACCACCGGAGAGCGACGCGAAGTCGGCTTGTCCATCCAGTTGACAACGCTCGATCCATTGCTCGACCCGGACGTCCCCTTCCCAGGATTCCTCGTGATCGTGTAATGGCCGTACGCCGGAAGCGACCACGTCCCAAACTGTCCCTTGAATGTCGTCGGGGACTTGCTGCTCAACGCGTCGGAAAACGGCGCCGGGCTGGCGGAAAATAGAGCCCTCGTCGGACTTCATTTCACCGGCGATCAACTTCATCAAGGTCGATTTGCCGCTACCATTACGGCCAACCAAACAGAGCCGTTCGCCGGGATCGACCTGCAGGTTCACGTGGTCCAAGATAGGCGGACCACCAAAGGAAAGGGAAACGTCGAGCAGGCTGAACA
>Ga0207702_10000993_pt1 | contig 29058 bp, 28 predicted proteins | sample KBSCornC62_FD_184302 | JGI IMG/M metagenome (GOLD analysis project Ga0207702, IMG submission 184302) | Corn rhizosphere microbial communities from Kellogg Biological Station, Michigan, USA - KBS Corn C6-2 (SPAdes) (version 2) | ecosystem: Host-associated > Plants > Roots > Rhizosphere > Soil ... | reverse complement strand
CGATGGCGGCTCCCGGCGATGTGTCATCAGGACGAAAGTCGCGGCCGGAAACGAGGCGAATCTTCATGGTCGAGAGCCAGCCCGGGGAAACGGGCAGGAACCACGCGGGAGTCGGACTGGGAGGCGCGCCGTTGATGGAGATTTCGCTGTTTATGCGGATGCGCCCGAGAAGGGGCCAGCTTGCGACAGCGACCGAGTCGATGCCGGGGATGGCACGGAGCGCCTCGGCAGTTTGATTCCACACCACGGGGAGCTGGCCTTTGCCGGCAACGGTTTCGAGCAAGAGCAGACGGTCGGTGGAGAAACCGAGAGGGCGGTTCTGCAGGCGCTGGAAGGATGCGACGAAGAGCGAAGACAAAAAGAGGACGAGGCAGCAGAAAGCGACCTGAAGAGCGATGGCTCCACGCATGAGACGGCGTGGCGAGTGCGGATCTTCACCACCTTTGAGCGCGGCAACGGGCCGGACGGCAGAGGCACGGAGAGCCGGAAGCAAACCAAGCAAAAGAACGACGAGGAGAATGAGGCCGAAGGCGAAGAGAAGTACACGCCAGTCCGCGGAAAGGGCGAGGCGCGCTGGGTTCTCGGGCGGATTGATGAGGCTGAGCACAAAGGGCGCCGACCATGCCGCAAAGAATGCGCCAAGTACGGATGCAAAGAACGCGAGCAGGGCGCTCTGGCACAGGATGAGCTGGACGAGGCGACGACGGCCGGCGCCGATCGAGATTCGGAGAGCCATCTCCTGGGCGCGGGCAGCAGCCTGGGCGGTCATCATGTTGGAGACGTTGACGCAGGCGATGAACAGGACGAGGGTGGCCAGCAAACCGAGAATACCGAGTGAACGGCGATAGTCTTTCTGGAGATCGGAGATGCCGGCGCGGGCCGGATTGAACACGAGTGTCTTATTGAGATAGCGCTCGATGGTCGCCGTGGTCATGCCGCGGAGGCACGTGGAGCACTCGAGTTCGAAGGCGCGGCTGACGGAGGAGAGGTGCTGGCGAAGCGGCTCGAGGGCGGTGTCCGGGTTGATGCCGGGCTTCAACATCAGGAAGGCGTGGTGCCAGGTGACGCTGTCCCGGATGGCGAGTCGGTTCATGCTAAGAGGCAGAAAGATGTCGGTGACAGTTCCCTTTTCGGTTCCAGTGAAGTCGCGAGGGCCGACGCCGATGATTTCGAAGGTCTGCTCGCCGATGTGGAGCGAGCGGCCGAGCAGGCGGGGATCGCGGCCGAAGCGGTGATTCCAGTAGTCCCAGGAGAGAACTGCATAGGGAGCGCGCTCATCGGCTGGGGCGAGCAGGCGCCCGAGCGCCGGCTCAAGGCCGAAGAGCGAGAACATGTTGCTGGAGGCATAAACGACCTGGGCCTTCTCCATGTCGTCCTCAGTGGACCAGGTGATGTCGGTGCGGTCGGCGTCGCTGATGGCGATGAGGTCGGCCTGGTCCTTCGCGGCATTGCGCATGAGGTTGAAGTCCGGCGTGGCCCAGTAGCCGTCGTCGATAGGCTTGCCTTCGAGGCCGGTCAACTTGCGGGAAAGGAAATAGAGCCTGCTGGAACCGGAGATGGGCAGCGGGCGCCAGAGCAGGGCGTCGATAAGACGGAAGGCGGCGACACAGGAGCCGATGCCAAGAGCAAGGGAAAGCACAGCAGCCCCGGACGTGACCTTGTTGCGGCAGAGCTGCCGCCAGCCGAAACTTATATCGGAGAGAAGCGACTCAAGCCATCCGACAACGCGAATGCTGTGGCTGGCCTCGCGGGCATGCAGCGCGCAGCCGAATGCACGGCGCGCTTCTTTAGGATCACGTCCGGAGGCGATGGCTTCTTCAATGTGCGACTGCAACTCTTCGTCGATCTCGCGATTCAAGCGCTCGCCGAACACGGCATTCGAGATGCGCGACCACAAAGACATGTCATGCCTCCCGGAGAACCCGATTGATTGCCAGGCTGACGGACTGCCAGCGCGACTCTTCCGCACCCAATTGCTTTTTGCCTGCAGTGGTCAGTTCATAGATACGGGCGCGGCGACCGGAGTCTTTTTTGATCCACTCGGCGCGAATCCAGCCCGCTTCCTCCATCCGATACAGCGCGGGGTAAAGGGAGCCCTCCTCTGCGCGCAAGACGTCCCCGGATGTATTGGCGATGGCAGCCATGATGGCGTATCCGTGAAGCCGGGGGCGCCGCGACAGGATCTTGAGCACGAGCAGATCTAAGGAGCCTTGCAGGGCATCGGTCTTGGGCATACTCAGATGTCTTTATATAGATATCTGTGTAGGCAGTCAAGACTGGCTCACGTGACTCTGTAACAATCTGACGATTAAACTTCCGAATAACCGATTTGCCTTAGCAACGTCAAAACTCTATGCGAGGGACGAATGCTGACCGATTTGCGTGACGCTCTGCGGCAGTTGAGAAAGGCGCCAAGCTTTACCGTAACCGGCTTGATCACACTGGCACTGGGGATCGGCGCGACGACTGCGATCTTTACGCTGGTTCACCAGGTCATGTTGAAGTCGCTGCCGGTAACTAAGCCGGCTGAACTTTGGCGGATTGGAGACAAAGATCGCTGCTGTAACTGGGGTGGGTACACCCAAGGAGATGACGGCGATTTTGCGCTGTTCTCGTGGGAGGCGTACAAGAATTTTCGCGCTCAGACACCGGAGTTCGTAGATCTTGCCGCATTGCAGGCCGGCAATGCGCCTCTGGGTGTGCGCAGAGCGGGATCCCAGGCGCCCGTGGACACACGCAATGGGCAATATGTGTCGGGAAATTTCTTCAGGACGTTTGGCGTGCAGCCGTGGATCGGCCGGCTGATGACCGACCAGGACGATCAGGAGGGTTCGCCGCCAGTCGCGGTGATGAGCTACCGCATCTGGCATGACAAGTACGGATCCGATCCCTCTGTGGTCGGTGCTGGCTACCAGATCAATGGGCATCCATTCACGGTGATCGGCGTGGCTGCGCCAGGATTTTTTGGAGCGAAGCTGGCGGGGGCCGGTATGCCAGACGTTTGGCTACCACTGACCGCCGAAATATTGATCGATGGAGCGACGGCGCGGCTGAAAAGGCCAAGCACGAACTTCCTGGACCTGATCGGAAGAGTGCGTCCCGGGGTGGATCCCAAGTCGCTCGAAGCAAAGTTGAAGGTTGAGTTTCATAACTGGCTGGCGAGTCACGTCCCGGAGATGGAACCGGGCGAAAAGCAGCTATGGCAACAGCAAACGCTGCATCTGGTTCCGGGAGGGGCTGGGGTGGCAGCTTTGCGCGATGAGTATGAGGATGGACTGAAGCTGCTTCTAGTCGCCGCGGGATGTGTACTGCTGGTGGCATGCGGGAATGTGGCGAATCTGATGCTGGCGCGCGGGTTGAAAGATCGCGCGCAGACCTCGATACGGGTGGCCCTCGGCGCTCCGCGAAGACGACTTCTTCGCAAATCTCTGGTCGAGTGCATCATGCTGGCGGCGATCGGAGGAGCCCTGGGCATAGGCGTGGCATATGCCGGCACAAGGTTGATTTTGCATCTGGCGTTCCAGATTGGCGGCCCCAACAACTACGTTCCAATCAGTGCGACTCCATCGCTACCGGTGCTGCTCTTCACGCTGGGCATGTCCGTTTTCACGGGAATCCTGTTCGGGATCGCGCCCGCGTGGATGACTTCGCATGCCGACCCGATTGAAGCGCTTCGCGGGACAAACCGTTCGGTGTCGGGCAGTCGCTCGTGGGCGCAGAGATCGCTGGTAATCGCGCAGGCAGCAATGTCGTTGGTACTGCTCTCCGCAGCGGCCCTCCTCGGCCAGAGCCTGCGGAACTTGCAGCACCAGAAATTTGGATTTGAGATGCAGGGCCGGTATATCGCGTGGATCAATCCTCAACTGGGAAATTACAAGCCGGAGCAAATGGAAACGATGTTCCGGCAAATCGACGACCGCCTTCAGCAGATCCCGGGCGTGCGCATGGTCGCGCCTGCCCTCTATGCCCCGATGACCGGCGATAGCTGGAATAACGGGGTTCGAATCGAAGGTCAGCCTGAGCCCGGAGCCAAAGACGATATGGGAGCTGGATTCGTCCGCGTGATGCCGGGGTTCTTCGAAGCCCTGGGTGCCAAAATCGTATCAGGCCGGGCCATTTCGGAGCAGGATACGGCAACAACGAGAAAAGTAGCCGTGATCAATGAAGCGTTCGCGAAAAAGTTTTTCAAGAACCAGAACGCGGTGGGGCAGCATTTTGGGCCCGGTAAGGTGAAGTACTCCTCCACCTTCGAAGTAGTCGGAGTCGTGAGAGACATGCGCTATATGACTTACAACTACAAAGAACCGGTGGGGCCGATGTACTGGGTGCCGGAGACGCAGACAGTGGAGTGGGACGATCCGGCGTACGCGAGCGGTGAAATGTCATCTCGTTATTTGAACAACATCGTGATTTGGGCGCCGGGAAATCCGCCGCAAATGGAAGAGCGGGTGCGCAAGACGCTGGCGGACATCGATCCCAATCTGGTTCTCTATGGCGTTGACCCGTATACCAAGGTCGTAAGTGCGGACTTTCAGCAGGAAGAAATGGTCGCAACTCTCACCACGCTGTTCGGCGTGCTTGGACTGGTCCTCGCTGCGGTCGGGCTGTATGGAGTCATGGCCTACGCCGTGCAACAACGAACCGGGGAAATCGGAGTTCGCATGGCGCTGGGAGCGGATCGCATGCGGGTTTTGAAGATGGTGCTGCGGAGCGCTTTTTCGCAGATAGGTATCGGAATGGCGATAGGCATTCCGGCCGCGATTGGCGCTGGCAAGCTGATGAGCGATCAGCTGTACGGCGTCACGCCATGGAACCCGGTCATGCTCGCGCTGGCGGTGCTGACGCTCGCCTTGGCGGCGCTCCTGGCATCGCTGGTCCCCGCGCGGCGTGCTGCCGGCGTAGAGCCCATGGTGGCGCTGCGAAACGAGTGATCGACATCATCATAGCCGCGTGGTCTGGCGCAGCAGAGCGCGTGCCACTCGAGACGAACTTCTGAACACACTTTCTTCGGGCTTGCTGCGTGCTCCGACTGCATTGGCCTGAACAATCATCCGGCATTGTTCGGTGGCGTGAGAAGGAACTTGCCAGATTACTGCCATTCCGGCTTCGAATGCCGAGAATCGTAGAGTGTGAGTTAAGATTTGAGTAATGGCGGTGGCAGCTCGGATCGAAGAAGTTCGCGACGAAGTCAGCAAGCTGGCGAAAACAACGCGCAGCGCTCCCGAATTGATGCAGTCCATGGCAAGGCTGCTGCACGATCGCATGCTCAAGTACAACTGGGTCGGCTTCTACATGCTGGAACCGGGCGCCGATCCGCCGGTGCTGGTGCTGGGTGCGTTTGAGGGTGCCATGACCCCGCACACTCGCATTCCGCTGAATCAAGGCATTTGCGGAGCGGCAGCCTCCAGTGGGCAAACGGTTGTCGTCGATGACGTGAATAAGGATCCGCGCTACCTCGCCTGTTCGCTCGAGACAAAGTCTGAAATCGTCGTTCCGGTGTTCGTGCACGGCAAAGTTGTCGGTGAACTTGATATTGATAGCCACTTCCCTGCCGCTTTTACCTCTGAGCACCAGGCACTGGTGCAACACTGCGCCAAACTGGTCGGCGAAAAGCTGGAAACATCCCACGCATGAGAGTAGAAAAAGGCACTGTGCGTGCCCCGGAAATCGGGCACGCTTGGCTGAATTCCGCTCCGCTTAGCTTTCGACAGCTGCGCGGGCGGGTCGTGCTGGTCGATTTCTGGGACTACACTTGCATCAACTGCATCCGCACCCTCCCGTACGTGCAGGCCTGGCACGAGCGCTACCGCGATAAGGGACTCACCGTGATCGGGGTGCACACCCCGGAATTCACCTTTGCGCAATACCAATCCAACGTCGAGCGGGGCATTCGCGAATTTGGTCTGACCTACCCCGTCGTGATCGACAATAATCGCGAGATCTGGAAAGCCTTTGCCAACCGTTATTGGCCGACAAAATACTTGCTCGACAAGGATGGATACTTGCGCTACGCCCATTTCGGCGAGGGCGGATACACCGAGTGCGAGCAAGTCATCCAGGAGTTATTGCACGAACTTGATCCTACCCTGGATCTGCCGCCGATCATGGATCCCGTGCGTGAGGAGGATCATGCAGGCGCCGTTTGCTATCGGCCGAGCAGCGAACTCTATCTGGGTCATGCCCGGGGGCGGATCGGAAACGAAGGCGGATTCAAAGAAGATCAGATTGCCGATTATTCGTTCACAGGAGAACCGCACGAGAATTTCTTCTACGCTACCGGACGCTGGGCTTCTACCTCAGAGTATTTCGAAGCGGTGGAAGAGGGTCCCCACATTCTGCATTTGAAATATGAGGCTGCCGCCGTAAACTTGGTTATGGCAAGCCCCCGGTCCCAGTCCTCTGATGTCGTGACCCTGCAGGATGGCAAGCCCCTCACTCGCGAACAATCCACGCGCGACACACGCTTTAGGGCGAACCCCGCCGCCGTGGAGCAGAGTTTTCTGGTCGTGCATTCCGCACGCATGTACTTCCTGGTGGACAATCACGAATTCGGAGTTCACGAACTGGAGTTGCGCTGCTCGCCAGGGCTCGCGGCATTCGCCTTCACGTTCACCAGTTGTGTCGATCCAGTGGCGAGCGCACTGCAATCGTCGATTCCGGCCCAGTCATGAAACGCGTTGTCGCCGGGCTCATCCTGCAAGAGGGGAAGCTTCTGGTATGCCAGCGCACGCGACATCAAACCATGCCGCTGAAATGGGAGTTTCCCGGAGGAAAAATCGAAGAAGGCGAGCAGCCTCGTGACGCGCTCCGCCGGGAACTGGAGGAGGAGCTCGGCATTCTGGCGACCGTCGGTGATGAAGTCGCCCGCATCCAGCATGAGTACCCCAATGGGGGCATGGTCGAACTGCGCTTCTACATCGTTCGGGATTATAGGGGAGAACTCGAAAATCGCATCTTCCGGGATATGCAATGGGTCGCGCCCCAGGAGCTTCCAACATACGACTTTCTCGAAGCCGATCTGACACTGGTGAAGGATCTGTCGAAGGGAAAATTTCTCTGAGACATTCAGCCTCCCGTCTTTCCCCCCATCGAGGCGTACACCCAGGCGACGGATAGCACGATGACAATCGCCGTGGTGGACCACGCGATCACGTTAAACAAACGTGTGTTCGTATATTCGCCCATCAATTCTTTCTTGTTGATCAACAGGAGCATGAATACCAGCACAAAAGGAAGCACAACACCGTTCAGCACCTGCGACCATAAAACAATATTCACCAGGCGTTCCGAAGGGATCATCAAGACCAACGCTCCCCCGGCGGCAATGAGAAAGGTGTAGAGCCAGTAAAAGAACGGTGCTTCACTGAACTTCCGGCCCACTCCGGATTCGAAACCCAGCCCCTCACACACGGTGTAGGCAGTCGAAAGCGGCAGGATCGAGGCCGCGAACAACGAAGCGTTGAATAGGCCCACAGCGAACAAGATATAGGCGTAGTCGCCCGCCAGAGGCTTCAACGCTTGTGCCGCATCCGCCGCATACTTGATATCGCGGAATCCATGGACATACAAAGTGGCCGCACAAGCCACGATAATGAACCAGGCCACAACATCGGTGAAGATGCATCCCGTGACAACATCCAGGCGTGATGCTTTGTAGCCCCTCCGGGTAACGCCCTTCTCCACGATGGAAGACTGCAGGTAGAACTGCATCCATGGGGCAATGGTCGTGCCCACCACTCCGATCACCATGAAGAGGTATGCCTGATCGCGAAAGGCGTGCGGATCGGGAGGTTTAAACGTAGCGATGGTGGCGTCCTTCCAGAAGGGATGCGCTAACACGCCCGCAAAAATATACGTGATATAAAAAAACGAAGCCGCCAGAAATACCTTTTCCACCGTCTTATACTGACCTTTAACCACGATTAACCAGACAATTACCGCGCACACCGGGACGGTGTACATTCGTGCCAGTCCGAACAATTCCAGGCTGGTCGCGATGCCGATAAACTCGGTGACCACGTTCCCAAAGTTGATCACGAGGATCCCCAGCATCATCAGGAACGTAATCCTCAGCCCGAATTCTTCACGAATGAGATCGCTAAGGCCTTTGCCGGTGACCGCTCCCATGCGTGCACACATCTCCTGGATCACGATCAAGGCAATCGTGATCGGGATCATGGTCCACAACAGAAGGTGTCCGAATTGCGCTCCGGCGGTGGAGTAGGTCAGGATGCCGCCGGCATCATTGTCGACATTGGCGGTGATGAACCCCGGGCCGACGACGGCGAGGAACAGCAGACTCCGGGTTTTCCAACGCCTCAGGAACTTCATGCGCACTTTTCGCAGACATAGGGATGGAGCGGATACCAGCCACGACGACGCCACAGAATAAATGCAAGTGGGGAAAATGAACAAATGAAATCTGGATAAATCTCACGTTTTGCCTACCGCCAATCATTATCGTGAGATCAGGCGAGAGAATTAGAGAGCCGCGACATGCTGAGTCCAGACGGCGAAAATATGGCAGGCCGCAGTCTCCGAATTTGCTTATCCCTGTTCTTTCAGCTTCAGCCTGGATTTGTTTTCTTCCATGAAAGATTTAATATCATTGGCCGCCCCCAGCAAGCGGTTCCACTGCTCGTAATAGAGAGTCACCGGAAACCGACCGAGTCCGTAAACACTGACTCCGCCCTTTTCCCCAACTTTGAAAATCAGATCTCCGCTGCGCTTCTTGGTCTCGACTTCCTTTTCCAGTTGGGCCAGCTTTGCTTTCAGTTCTTCATACGTCGGTTCTGCCATGAGTTCCTCGAGTCATCTTGATTGAATACGATGTCGCCTTGTGGGACGAGTCATCTCTATACTAACTTGACGGTTTCTTCATTGCAGTGGATATGGCTCATGCAACTTACGATTCGGTCCGAAGTGGGAAGGGCATCACGCTCTTTCTCGCTGTACTCAATCTCGTAATTGCCGCACATTTGTATACAGACGGAGCCAATGCGCAGCATAGACGGGCGTAAACGTTGGTAAAATTGAGAGCAAATTTCAGTAGCGCGACGCATTTACCATTCTTCCGGGGCTGATTGGGGACAAAGAGCCTGGTGTTAGTGTCAGCAGATTTTATTTGTTGCAGCGTTCTCATAAAAACAACATGACTGGGAGTCGCTCAAACAATCGTATTCAGGATGCACCAACAGGGTTTGAAAGGAATAGCCGTGGTTATCCAAACTTCAGGTCAGCGACTCGGAATCATTTGGTCCGCATTCGTTTTGTGCTTCTTCTGCTCTGCTTCAATCGCCGGCTGCGCGCAAGACAACTCTCAGAGGCAGGAACAAAGCGCGCCCACACCGGTTCCCAAGCCGGAAAGCCGCTCGACGCAAAAATCAGAACAGGAAAGGGCTCTGGAAAAGAAGGAGCAATCGCGGCGTGTGCTCGGCGTGCTTCCGCAATTTGGAGTGACGAACCGCCAGGATGCACCACCACTTGCGCCGCACGAGAAATTTCACCTGTTCGCAAAGTCGGCGTTTGATCCGATCTCTATCGGCGTGGTTGGAGTTCAGGCTGGGCTCAGCCAGGCCGAGAACGAGTTCCCGGCGTACGGCCAAGGCGCGCAAGGTTACGCAAAACGTTTCGGAGCAGCTCTGGCGGATGAAGTGGATGCGGGCTTCTGGAGCAACTATGCCTATCCTACTTTGCTGAAAGAGGACCCTCGCTATTTCCGCCTCGGCGAAGGCAGTTTTTTGCGCCGTGTTGGCTACAGCGTTAAGCAGGAATTTGTGTGTCACACCGATAAGGGCGGGAGGTCGTTCAATTTTTCCACCGTTCTGGGAGCTTTCACCAGCGGGGCGATTTCCAACCTCTACTATCCCGGAAAAAGTCTGATCCGAACCATTCCAGCGACCACAACCTCTCCCGCAATTCCGGTTTACGAGAATGATCGAGGCGCCGCGCTCACCCTGAGTCGGGCTTCGATCGCATTGACTTACGGCGTGATTGGGGGACTATTCGACGAATTCTGGCCTGATATCCAGAGGCGGTTATTCAAGCGGCGCAAAAGCGAGGGGCAAAGCGCCACTCCATAAACTCGATAACCAGTTCTTCAAGCCTTCCGCTCCAAGCGGCTCCTGATCTCTAGCGGCCGATCGGTAACCAATTGTGGGTGCAGTCGCCGGAAACTCTCTGCTACGTGGCAGTTCCAGCAGACTGGCTGATGCGTCCCGAAGACCTCCGGTAGCTTCTCGGCGTCTATGTCTCTCCATTCTATTGTCTTGAAGTCGGGGCCCAGCAGGGCGGGCGCGTGATCCCAGTCGTGCAGCGTACCCATCGGCTTCTGACAGAATACGCACTTTTTCCCTTCATACCATTTGGAGACGATGTTCCAGACCAGGCAGCGTTGCGAGTCAGCCTCGATCTGCTCCAGGCAATCCTGCCCGCAATCCTTGCGCTCAGGCCAGCGGGAGCATTCCTTCAGACGTAAAGTGGGCTCGTTGAAGAACGCCCCCAAGCCCGCTTCTACGGCCGCGACACTCACGGCTTCTGCCTTATGGGTCTCAGGACACGTGACCAGCCGCTTGCCACGAAAATGCAAGTAAGCTCGAAGACCAGGAAAGGCTCGCAGCACAAAGAGCCCGACTGCAAGAAAAATAACAGCAATAATGATAGTGATAACGGTAATGGTCATCGAGCACCTCGCGCGAGCGCTGACCCGGGTTGCGCTGGGCAACGCGGATCCAGCCTCAGTGTGGCGAGAGAATGCGGAGAGGGCGATGCGGTGCATCACGAGTAATTGTGATTGGCATCACTTAGCTGTTAGCTCTTAGCTTTTAGCTCCAGGCTAAGAGCTAGAGGTGACTTTCGCCTGCCACCGACTCACATGATTGCTGCGCAGCTGCCTTTTCATAGCCACGCATCGGGTGCCAATGCGGCCCTTTCCGCTAGCGCCGCAGAGGAGCGCCTGCGAGTTGGTACCCTGGGGCATAGTTATCCGCAGAGATCAGCTATTAGCCATTACTGTGGTTTTTAGCTAAAGGCTAAGAGCTAACAGCTAAGAGCCGAATTTTCTCACCTACTCACATGATTCGTGCGCAGCTGCCTCTTGACGGCGACGCATAGGCGTCGAATGCCCTCGTGGATTTGCTCAGGCTGCGAGTGGGAGAAGTTCAGCCTCATGTGGCGGCCGCCCTCGTGCCCGTTGCCAGTGCTTGGGTAGAAGCTGTCGCCGGGAACGAATGCGACATTCTCCGCCAGCGCGGCCCGCAGCAGTGCCTGCGAGTCGGTGCCCTCGGGCATGGTCACCCACAGAAACAGTCCACCCTTGGGATGAGTCCACGTCACCTCCGACGGGAAATACTCCTGCAGGGCGTGGAGCATGGCATCGCGTCTCTCGCGGTACACCTGCCGAATCAATTTGACGTGTTGATCGAGAAAGCCGTCGCGAGCGACCTCGTACGCGACGTATTGGTTAAACGTGGACGTGTGCAGATCGGCCGCCTGCTTCAATTGAACCAGCTTGGTGATCACGTCTTCAGGAGCGACAATCCATGCCAGCCGGATGCCCGGGGCCAACGTCTTGGAGAAGGTGCTCAGATAAATGACGTTTCCGAGCGTAAACCCATTGTCCCGCCGCACGTTTTCGCGGTCGAGCACTACCAGCGGTGAGATGTGCTCGCCCTCGTACCGCAACTGGCCGTAAGGATCATCCTCAATAATCGGAACACCATATTTGTCGGCCAGCAAGATGAGTTGATGGCGCCGGCCCTCGGACAATGTGACTCCCGCCGGATTCTGGAAATTCGGTAGTACGTACATAAATTTCGGGCCAGCCCGCAGACTGGAATCGAGTTGCTCGGTAAGAAGCCCGTCTTCATCGACTGGCACGCCTACGTATTGCGCCCCGTAAACATTGAACGCCTGAAGGGCCCCTAAATACGTGGGAGCCTCCACCAGGATGCGGTCGCCGCGGTTGATGAGTAACTTCCCGATGAGATCAAGCGCCTGCTGCGATCCGGAAGTGATGAGCACGTTGTCGGCGCTGGCCACGATTCCATAGCGCGCCAAGTTGTGGGCGATCATCTCGCGCAGTGGTTGATAGCCTTCGGTCGTGCCGTATTGAAGCGCCATGGGGCCGTGCTCGGACAGGACTTTATGGCAGGCTTCCTGAAACCGATTCACGGGAAACACGTCGGGGGCTGGCAGACCGCCGGCAAAAGAAATGATTTCGGGCTTTTGCGTCACCTTCAAAAGCTCGCGGATTGCGGAGCTTTGGATGCCCAGCGTGCGCTGTGCGTACCGCGATTTCCAGAGCGTGGACATGGGATTCTCCTCGCGCCAAGCCACATCTTGACCTTTGATGCAGTAACAGGGAAACGTGCTTCTGAGTATAACTTCAGGGTTCAGGGTTCAGGGTTCAGGGTTCAGGGTTGAAACTTGAAACTGCGCTTCAATCCTCTCCCACCAGTTCAGGCTCAACCGACACGTGTACATGTGGATGCGCGTACGTACCATTTTCCTGCGCGTCCACAACCGCAATCGCGGCCACATTCACGACCTCTTCCACTGTGGCTGTGCGTTGTAAGACGTGCACCGGACGGCTCATTCCCATCAGGATTGGACCAATCAGTTCGCCGCCGCCAATCTTCGCAGCCAGCTTGCAGGCAATATTGGCGGAGGCCAGATCCGGAAAGATCAGCACATTGGCGCCACCCTTCAACGCGCTGAAGGGATAATGCTGCTCGATGATTTCAGGCGACAGGGCCTCATCTGCCATGATTTCGCCGTCCACAATCAGGGTTGGATCGGCATAGCGGATGAGTTCTACGGCCTTCCTCACATTCCTGCAGATTGGATGATCCACGCCGCCGAAGCTGGAGAACGAAAGCAATGCCACCCGAGGCACAAGGTCGAATCGTCGCGCCATGTGAGCGGTACACAGTGCAATTTCGACCAGGTCTTCCGCAGTGGGCTGGATATTCACGCTCGTGTCGGCCAGGAAAAAGACCTCGCCCTTGCGGGTGATGATGGCATAGCAACCTGAGACGCGATGCAGTCCCTCCCGGATACGGACGATTTGTAGCGCCGGTCGGATAGTATCCGGGAAGTGCTGCGTCACTCCGGACACCAGCGCATCGGCATCGCCCATATGCACCATCATGGAGCCGAAGACGTTGCGGTTGTCGATGAGCGTGGTTGCTTCCTGCAGGGTCACGCCCCGGCGCTGCCGCAACCGAAACAGTTCGTGAATATACAGCTCACGATGTTCGGCGCTTGCGGGATCTACGATTTGCATGCCTTCCAGACTCACGCCAAGATCACGCGCCTTCACCTGAATCCTCTGAACATCCCCGAGCAAGATCGGTTTCCCAATCTTCTCTTCCACCAATGCATGGCAGGCACGCAGGATTTTCTCGTTGTCGCCCTCGGGGAAAACAACTTGCTTCGGATTCGCCTGCGCCTTATGAATCATAGTGCGGGAAACCTCGTACGCCTTGCCCAACCTGCGCTCCAGTTGGCCCCGGTAGCTCTGCAGGTCGACTGGTACCTGGGCAACCCCGGTACGCATCGCGGCTTCAGCCACGGCCGAAGCCTCCCACATCAGCACGCGCGGATCAAAAGGCTTCGGAATCAGGTATTCACGGCCAAATTGCAGGTGCGAAACACCATAAGCGCGGCAGACCGAATCCGGAACGTCTTCCTTTGCGAGGCTCGCCAGGGCGCGAGTCGCCGCCGATTCCATCTCCTGATTGATTGCAGTGGCGCGAACGTCGAGCGCTCCGCGGAAGATGAATGGGAACCCGAGAACATTGTTCACCTGGTTGGGGTAATCAGAACGCCCGGTCGCAATGATCACATCCGGGCGGCACGCCTTTGCCTCTTCGTATGTAATCTCCGGATCGGGGTTCGCCATGGCAAAGACGATCGGATCGGGCGCCATCGAGCAAACCATCTCTGGCGTAAGGGCGCCCTTCACTGACAAGCCAGCAAACACATCGGCGCCCGCCAGGGCTTCTGCCAACGTACGCAGATTCGTTTCCTGCGCGAAGCGCTCTTTGTATTTGTTCATTCCATCTTTGCGTCCCTTGTAAACAACACCTTTGGTATCGCAAAGAAGAATGTTTTCGCGTTTTATGCCCAGCCGGATGTAGTGCTCGGCGCACGCGATGCCCGCGGCTCCGGCACCATTGAACACCACTCGAATGTTGCCAATATCTTTGCCGACAATCTCGACAGCATTCAGCAGCGCCGCGCCCGAGATGATTGCCGTCCCGTGCTGATCGTCGTGGAACACCGGAATCTTCATCGTCTTGCGCAGCGTCTCCTCGATATGGAAGCAATCGGGAGCCTTGATGTCCTCGAGATTAATCCCTCCGAAGGTCGGCTCGAGGAGCTGGCACAGCTTGATAATTTCCTCCGGATCATGAGTATTCACTTCAATGTCGAACACGTCCACGTCGGCGAAGCGCTTAAACAGGACCGCTTTGCCTTCCATCACAGGCTTGCTCGCCAGCGGCCCGATATCGCCCAGGCCGAGTACAGCCGTGCCGTTGCTGAGCACCGCTACCAGATTGCCTCGTCCCGTGTATTTGAAGACATCGTGCGGGTTCTTCTCGATCTCCAGGCAAGGCTCCGCAACTCCGGGCGTGTAGGCGAGGCTCAAGTCGCGCTGGGTGCGACAGGGCTTCGTAGGCGTGACTTCAATTTTTCCTGCACGAGGCCCATTGTGATAATCGAGAGCCTGCTGTTTGCTGACGAGCATGATTTCCTCCCTAACTCTGCAACCGATTCGGCGCCGGTCCGTAGCATCGGCCGGTTGTCTAGACCTCAACTCCCGCTTTGTGCCGCGCGAATTGGGCCAGCAGCTCGCCCAGGCCGGGATGCGTCACATCTTCCACTTCGTAAGTCACACGCAAACTCGGCTTGTTCATCTTGACGAGGTGTCCCAGGTCGATGGGCGTCGCTACCAGCACCAGATCGCAATCCACACGGTTGATCGTTTCTTCCAGTTCGTGGCGCTGCATGGCGCTATAGCCCATGGCAGGCAGCAAGCTGGTTAAATGCGGATAGTGCTCGTATGTCCAGCGGATTGAGCCCACGGCATAGGGTCGAGGATCGACCAGTTCGGCGGCTCCGCACCGGCGCGCTGCGACAACGCCGGCGCCATAGGGCATTTCCCCGTGCGTGAGCGTGGGGCCATCTTCGACGACAAGCACGCGACGTCCCTTTACCAGCGCGGGTTCCGAAACCGTAACTCGGCAGGCGGTCTCGACGAGTCGAGCATTGGGATTGCTGATGCGTACGTTTTTCCGGACGGTCTCGACATCCTGCGGTGCCGCCGTGTCCACCTTGTTGATCACCACGACTTGGGCTCGGCGCAGGTTCACTTCCCCTGGGTAATAGGAAAGTTCGTGGCCGGGACGGTGCGGATCTGCCACCACGATCTCCAGATCGGGGGAGTAAAACGGAGTGTCGTTGTTGCCGCCATCCCAGATAACGATGTCAGCTTCCTTTTCCGCCTGGCGGAGAATGCGTCCGTAATCGACTCCTGCATAGACGATCGTTCCCTCGCGCAGGTGTGGCTCGTACTCTTCACGCTCTTCGATCGTGCACTGATGCTTATCGAGGTCGTCCATCACGGCAAAGCGCTGAACGGCTTGCGCGGCGAGATCGCCGTAAGGCATGGGATGGCGGACTACAACCACCTTCTGTCCCTGTCGCCGCAGTTCCGAAGCCACGAAGCGGCCGATTGGACTCTTGCCGCACCCAGTGCGCACCGCGCAAATAGAGACCACCGGCACGGAGGACTTGATCTGCGTCCGCTGCGAGCTCAAAAGCCAGAAATCCGCTCCCGTCGCCACCACGCGCGAAGCCAGGTGCATCAGGTTCTGGTGCGAAATGTCGCTGTAGGAAAAAACCACGGCGTCCACCTGGTGCTCGCCCACAAGGTGCTCAAAGTCCTTCTCCTCGAAAATCGGAATTCCGAGCGGATAGAGATGACCTGCTAACTCGGCAGGATAGCGGCGATTGGCGATGCCGGGAATCTGAGTGGCCGTGAATCCCACCACGTTGTACTCGGATTCGCCTCGAAAGACGACGTTGAAATTGTGAAAGTCTCTTCCTGCCGCACCAAGAATCAAGATTCTCTTTGTTTTCATAATTGTCCTCTGGCTCTGGAGATCTACTCCTTCGGGCTGCGCCTCCACATCGGCACACACGGATTCCAACTGTGAACGTCCTTCTGGAAATCGCGTCCGGCTTGCGCAGCTGCCACTGAGCTCAGCTCCTCCACAGGCGATTTGAGGAGCTCCGTGATGAACTTCTCGATCTGTTCCCGGAGACCTGGATTGTGCAGAGCTTCCAGCAGGGCTGGGTTTTCAATGTGAGTAAATCCGCCGCACAGGGGGCACTTCACAACGTCGTCGTTGAACATCGCCGGCCTCGGTTTTTGGGGAGTTGCGCGAAAGCGCGTGCGCTGGGCACCTCTGTCGCTCCTCTATTACAGAAGCAGGGGCGATTTGGGACAGTGATAATGATCGCTGGGAGGAGTGATTGTGGTCACAACGAGGTCTGAAGCTTGTTGATTTCTAATTGTGCCTGAAACCAATAGCTTTGAGTCTTTTCTCAGGCCCAACAATCAAAATTGACAGTTCGATCGGAGGAAAATTGCTACGAAAGTAATCCCGTGAACGTTTACGGCGGTTCCACTTCCCTGCTAACATCAAAGGTTTACCACTCAAACGTAAACGACATCTGTTCGGGCCTCATAAATTTACGGAGGAAACATGGCAATCAAAGTAGGTATTAATGGCTTTGGACGAATCGGCCGCAATGTGCTGCGCGCTTCGCTTAAAGATCCCAACCTCGAGTTCGTAGCCGTCAATGATCTGACCGAACCCAAGACTCTGGCTCACCTGCTCAAGTACGACTCAGTATTGGGCAACCTGCCCAACCAAGTCACTGCGGGTAGCGACTGCATTCAGGTCGATGGCAAGAACATCAAGGTCTTCAAAGAAAAGGACCCGGCGGCGCTGCCCTGGGACTCCGTGGGCGTGCAGGTCGTGATTGAATCTACAGGCCGCTTCACCGATGCCAACGATGCCAAGAAGCATCTGCGCGGGCCGGTGAAGAAAGTCATCATCTCGGCTCCGGCGAAGAATGAAGACGTCACCGTAGTACTAGGCGTGAATCACGACAAGTACGACGCCAAGAAGCACAACATTATCTCGAACGCCTCGTGCACCACGAACTGCCTGGCGCCGGTCGCGAAAGTCCTACAGGATGAATTCAAGATCGTCAGCGGCACCATGACGACGATTCACTCCTACACCAATGATCAGGTGATTCTCGATTTCCCCCATAAGGATCTGCGCCGTGCCCGCGCCGCTGCGCTCTCGATGATTCCCACCACGACCGGGGCAGCGAAGGCGCTTAAACTGGTCATTCCGGAGCTCGGCGGCAAGATCGACGGGTTCTCCATGCGCGTGCCGACACCCAATGTCTCAGTAGTCGACTTCGTGGCCTGGGTCGAGAAGAAGACGACCAAGGAAGAAGTAAATGCGGCCCTGAAAAAAGCGACCGAGTCCGGGCCGTTGAAGGGGTATTTGGGCTACGAAGAGCATGAACTCGTGTCGTCTGACTTCAAAGGAGATCCGCGCTCTTCCATCGTGGACGCCCCCATGACGCTGGTGGTCGGCGGCAATTGCGTAAAGGTGATCTCCTGGTACGACAATGAGTGGGGATATTCCTGCCGCGTGCGTGACCTGATTAACTACATCGCCAGCAAGGGCCTGTAAGAACCGCAATGTGGCGCGGGCGCCCTCGCCCCCGCTACACGGAAAATCACTGGGCCCCGCGGACGAGGGCGTCCGCGTCACATCACCACTGTCTGAGTAAGAGGACTCCATCCATGTCCAAGCTGTCCATTCGTGATCTCCCGCTCAATGGCAACCGTATCTTCATGCGCGTTGACTTCAACGTTCCGCTCGACGACGGCCGGGTGATGGACGATACTCGCATCCGCGAAACCTTGCCTTCGATTGAATTCGCATTGCGTCATGGCGCACGCCTGGTCCTCGCTTCACACCTGGGCCGCCCCAAAGGCAAGCCAAATCCGAAGATGAGCCTCAAAGCCGTAGCCGAGCGGCTGCGCATGCTTCTGGATAAAGAACTGGCGCGCGGGGAAAACGTCGGATTCTGCCCCGAGTGCGTCGGTCCGGAGGCCGAAGAAGTTGCCACGCAACTGGAGAAGGGTCAAACTCTGCTTCTGGAAAATCTGCGCTTCCACGCGGAAGAAGAAGGCAACGATCCAAACTTCGCCAAACAGCTTTCGAAACTCGCGGAGTACTACGTTAATGACGCTTTTGGCTCGGCGCATCGTGCGCATGCCTCTACCGAGGGCATCACGCACTACATGAAGCAGTGCGCCGCCGGCTTGCTCATGGAAAAGGAGCTCAAGTATCTGGGCCAGGCACTCCAGGCTCCCGAGGAGCCCTTCGTAGCGATTCTAGGCGGCGCCAAAGTGGGCGACAAGATCGGCGTGATTCAGAATCTGATGACCAAGGTGAGCGCGCTGATCATCGGCGGAGGCATGGCTTACACCTTCCTCAAGGCCCAGGGACAAGAAGTCGGCAAATCCCTGGTCGAAGCCGATAAAGTCGATCTTGCCAAGCAACTCCTGGCAGAGGCCAATAAACGTAAGCTGAAATTTCTGCTGCCGGTGGATCACGTAGTCGCCATCAAGCCGGAGGCCAACGCGGTAATTCAGCAGGTCGGTGAAGGGCAGCCTATACCGGCCGATAAGATGGCACTCGACATCGGCCCCAAGACGATTGAAATGTTTTCGGACGAAATCGCCACGGCGCGCACCATCGTTTGGAACGGCCCGATGGGCGTGTTCGAAATTCCCGGATTCTCCAAGGGGACGTTCAAGATCGCACATGCGGTCGCGGACAATGCGGGCGCAATCTCCATAGTCGGGGGCGGGGATTCCGTTGCCGCGGTGAAGGCGGCGAACGTGGCCGACAAGATTACGCACATCTCCACCGGAGGCGGAGCGTCGCTGGAGTTTTTGGAAGGACAAAAGCTGCCTGGGGTGGAAGCACTGACGGACAAGAAGTGATTACAAGCGGTCGAGGGTCAGGCGGTCAGGCACTCCCCCGAAGTGCTTTTCGAGCGCTCGTTGGAAGATCTCGTCGTCTGGCGAGACCTGCGCGAACAGGGTCATGGAGGACCGAAACTTCATGTCATCCGGAGATCCGAAGATGTCTTCGACTGACCGGCCTTCGAGGGCGAGAACCAGCCGGGTGCATTCCTTCAGTCGGGGTCCGAGGATTGGGTGCCGCAAGTAGGCCTGCGCTTCTTCGCGGGAGAAGATTGCGTACTCGATCGAGACTGGGCTTCGTCCCAAACCTCGGATTTGGGGAAAGATGAACCACATCCAGTGGCTGCTTTTGTATCCCGCGCGCAGTTCGACGAGGACATGGTCAAAAACACGGTTCTGCGCTCGCACGAAACGTTCTAGATGATATGGGTCGTGACTGGATTGGTTGAGGCACATCGTCGTACAGCATAAGTTTATTGCAATCTGAGTCGAAGAAATAGCTTGAGCAATCTCATGCATTCATAGCGAAAGGCTTAATCATGCGAAAGAAAGTAATGGCCGCCAACTGGAAGATGTACAAGACTCCCGAGCAAACACGCGAATTCTTCCAGGCCTTCCTGCCCTTGGTCTCAGGACACACGCGGGATGAGATCGTCGTCTGCCCCTCATTCCTCAACCTGCCAGCGGCGCTGGAGGCGGCCAAGGATTCGATGGTTGCAATCGGCGCCCAGAACATTCATTGGAAAGAAGAGGGCGCGTTCACCGGAGAAACATCGGCGGCACAGTTGCTCGCGCTGGGCATACACCACGTCATCATCGGACATTCAGAGCGCCGGCAGTACTTTGGCGAGACCGACGACACGGTAAACCTCCGTTTGAAAACGGCTCTGGAAGCGGGCTTCACACCCATCTGCTGCGTCGGGGAAGTGCTGGAAGAACGTGAAGCAGGCATGACCGATGACGTCCTGCGCCGTCAATGTGTTCGCGCCTTTCACGCCCTTTCCAACAAGAAAGCTGCAAAGCTGGTCGTGGCCTATGAGCCGGTCTGGGCTATTGGTACGGGCAAGACAGCGACTCCCGAACTCGCAGCTGAAGCCCACGCCGTGATTCGGCGCGAGGCCACGGAAATCTTCGGCGAAGACTTCGCGAACAAACTGCGCATCCTATACGGCGGCTCGGTAAAGCCCGACAACGTTTCCGCGCTCATGGCGCAGGAAGAAATCGACGGCGCCCTGGTTGGCGGAGCATCGCTGGATGCAAAGTCGTTCGCCGCAATCGTAAAGTACTAGTTTGCGAAGCCACTCAGGGACAGACTCGAAGATCCGTAGCATTCCAGTAATGTTCGCTTGCACCGAGCAAGCCTTCCGGCGCGATAAGCCGTAGTGGGTGACCCCGCGCACAGAATTTCCTCCATGCCCGGCGTACCATCAGTGAGGCAAAAGAAATAGTCGCGCAACTGGCCTCTCAACGTTCACCACTCCACAGAGGAGGTCCCATGCAGCTTTCCAAACTTCGCGAATATCTCGATTCTCATCAGGTCAAGTATCTGGTTCTCTCTCACTCGCAGGCCTACACCGCGCAGGGTGTAGCGGCGCTGGCGCATGTTTCGGGCAAAAAGTTGGCCAAGACGGTGATCGTCAAACTTGATGGCAAGCTGGCGATGGCGGTCGTCCCGGCATCCTCGCATGTCGACCTGGACCGCTTGCGAACTTTGACCGGCGGCAGAGCGGTTGAGATTGCGGCCGAATGCGACTTTCAAAACGCCTTCCCCGATTGCGAGCTCGGCGCCATTCCGCCATTTGGGATTTTGTACGACATGCCTGTCTACGCTGACGCAACGCTGGCGGAACAGGAGGAGATTACTTTTAGCGCCGGGACACATCGCGAACTGGTCCGCATGAAATGGGGAGACATGTTGCGGCTGATCAAACCGACAGTTGCTGAATTGACCTATCACAGTTTTCTGGCCGCATGATCCGCGGCAGAGCCGACTCCGGGCAGATCTGTCCAGCTTTCGCTTTTTCTTCTTAGTACCTTGGTCATTTTTACGCGCTTCTGCTTCATAGCAAACTCATGCGGGGGCGTAAAAATGAAAAAGCTTATTTTTCTCGTTTTCCTGTTGGCCGGCGTAGCCATCGCCCAGGAAAAACCAAGAGTTTTCGTGCAAGGCAAGGGATCGGAAGACGTCCAGAGTTCCGGTTCCGGTGGCGGAGGCCGTCACTGGGGGGCCTGGGGATCGCGGTCCACTATCGATTCCCACGATGAAGGTATGGAAGTCACGAAGGATCTGCAGAAAAACTGCACCGGCGTGACCGTCACCCTAAGTCAGTCGGCCGCGGACTACACCATCATGCTGAACCGCGAGTCCAAGAAGAACCGCGGCCTGCTGCGCACTAACAGCCAGGTTCAGGTGGCCAATCGCCTCGGCGACGTACTTGGCACCAGCGCGACCAGAACTGTGGGCAACGCCGCAAAGGATGCCTGCGAGCTTATTGTGGCCGACTGGACCCAGCATGGGCCGCTGACCTCTCCGAATGCGACTCCGGCTCCTGCAGCGAGTCCCGCTCCCGCCGTTCCGGCATCAGCGCTGAAGACCACGTCGTCGGTACAGTCGCAGGAGGAGGTACAGGATACGCCTGCTCCTGCCGCCGCTGCGGTGGACAGCAGCACGGGGAGTCTAGGCAATGCTGCTAAAAAGCAGCAGCAACTCAAAGCCTGCCTGGCTCTCGCCAAGGACAATCCCAGCATCGTCTGCAAGTAAGCAGTGCTGCGTTCAATCGAAAAACGGCCTCTCGTCGAGGCCGTTTCTTTTTCACCGACGCCCAGCTATCCCTTCTTCTCCGGAATCTTCATCGTGGCATAGGCCGCTGAACTGATCCCCATCAACCCGAGAAGTCCCGTGTTGAAATCGGGCATTGCCAGAGTCTCGTAGGTTGTGACGCAGAACACGATCATCAACACCACGCTCCAAAGGCCAAATTGAACGCGATGCATCCCGGCACCACCTTGATCGGTAAGGAGATCTCGGAGTGGTCCTTCTGTCCGCACTACGGTGGCTCCTGACTTTTCTTTGTTTTTGTCGACCGCCGCCGCGGTGGCAAACGTGCCGGCTGAGATCCCAAGAATGGCGAGAATCGATCCCGGTATCGCGGTGTTGTATTCCCCAGTGATGAACCAGATGAACAAGTAGGCGTAGACCACCAACATCGTCCAGATCGCGATTTGCGTGCGCGAGAGACTGTAGGCTCGCGTGTCCGGCGCAATGTCTTCCCCAGGTTTCACCGGCTCCTTGTCGCGAAGTGTGCCAGTCCCGACCGCTACAATGATGAATCCCAACCCCAGCCCGGCGGCAACCAACAGAAACAGCAGCAGACGTCCTATACCAAGTCGAATAAAGTCCGCCTTGTAGGTTGAGGGCAGCGGGGGTCCATCGATCAAACCCAGGCTCAACGGCACCTCCCTGCGCTGCTTATCCATGCCCCCGAGAATTCTCTTCCAGCTTTGCTTCCCTTTGTCGCTGGACAAATCGCGCGTGATCGGAAAACTCACACGAAAGGTGACGACGAAATCCTTGCCCAGATTCTCTTCCCCATCTGACGCCCCTGAGGGCAGCGCCTCGTCGGTCTGGCTTTCCACGACCGGGTGCGTTCCTGGGAGCGGCTGGCCGTCAACAAACAGGATAAGATCCGTAATCTCCGGCGCTCCCTCTTCATCCATCAGTTCCTGGGTCGTTGTGACATCGAAGGCCACTCTCCCGCCAATGCCGATTGTGCCGAGGCGAGGGTGTGTCGTGCACTCGGCAGTCTTATTGCCGTCGCCCGCATCATTCATCTGCACCAGGCAAGCAATGTGATAGATGCCATCCGCTCTTTGCGCAGGCGCGGTAATGCAGCACGCGGTAAGAAGTAGCCCCAGTAGCCAATACTTCGAGCTCATATCCGCACTCCTCAGGCCTCGCTCAGTTCGAGGGAGTCCAATCTTCAAGGGCTTTCCAGCCAGTACTTTCGGTGCAGTTGGTCGCCAGGCACACCTGGAACGAAGTCAAGGGATGGATTTCCCACACGGAGAAGCGCTTGGGATTTTTGCTCTTGTCGTTCTTTTGCGTGTTGGGAGCGTGCTCGTTGTCGAAGAACAAGCGCCCCTGAACCCTTACCGGCATCTGCTGCTTCTGAATCTTCTTGAGCTTGTCCAGGTCCCAATCATCGTTTTTGCGGTGGGGATTTTGCGGGATCATCTCCACTACCACGCCCACGGCCTCATCGCCATTCTTTGCGGGCGTGATGTTAATGTGGTAATCGTTGCTGACCTTGTCGGAGAGGTCGCAGTTCACGGTCTCGCCGGTATTGGGATGAGGCGGCTGTTTGGTCGCGGCGATAAATCCCTCGAGCTCGACAAAGTCTCCTTCGCTGAAAGTCCCAGTCGCAGCCGTCAATCCAGAGAGAATGATCTTCCTGGGCGCTGCCTTCATGTTGTGCGCGCTGCTAACTTTCTGCCCCTTGATGACTACTGGACCGTTGGCGAATGTGCGATCCACATCGGCCTGCAGAAGCTTGAGATCCTCAAAGGTCAATTTTGCAGGACTGCCGTTGATTGCAGTGGTGCGTTTCTGCGAGTTAGTCACCGCCAGTGGAGAGCCGGGCTTGGAGCATCCGATCTTATGACAAGCATCCAGCGTTTTGATCGAGCACTTCACCGCCTTATCCGCCCGGAGCGAGCCCGGCAGCATCAGCAGTGCTCCCGCAACTAGCACGAGCCTGGGATTCATCACGGTTGCGATCCTGCAATTTACGAATGGGACCCTGGGACAATGCTCGAGCTCTCGCGGGTTGGGGGAACTTGAAGCGAGCTACACGAGCGAGGCCACTATATTCCAGTTGTTCTCGGACGGCAACAATAGCAGCACTTGTTACGAAAGCCGAACGTTGCTGGTTTTCGCCGAAACTCGCCAAGTCTCTTCTTTTGGGACGATATTATTAGTTCGCTTCTGTTTTGCTCTTTGCGGTCGCGGAGGCAGCAACCGAATACGACCGGCACAGGTAACGATCCGGTTCTTCCTCCAAGCGAAACCGAAATTCTCTATGCCTCAATGCCACAACTGCGATCGTGGCATTCAAGATTGATCAGTGACGGGAGCACTTACCCAAACGGCGACCGTTGTCCCGGGGTGGTCAATCAGTTGGGAACTCATTGTCATGCTGAGCGAAGCGAAGGAGCTATGCATTTTCTTGCCGCGAGCGGACTCCATAGATCCTTCGCTTCGCTCAGGATGACAGTCGCCCTCGGACTTCGTGATTTTTGACATTAACGCAACCACGGGTAATCCAGCTGCGCTGACGCCGAAATTGAGAATCGGAGGAGACGATTCAATTCCTTTGAGCTTCAGATGCCGGCATACCAGGCGTATCCGCCTTCGGGGGCGGATGACCCTAAACCTTTGCCGAAGGATTTCAGATTATCAGTGAGCGTGAGGCGGTTAATGTATTTCACGCTCTTGTATCCGAGCTGACGCGGAACACGCAGGCGCAGTGGTCCTCCGAAAGGCACTGCTAGTTCTGCTCCGTTCATGCCGTGAGCTACGAGAGTTTGCGGGTGCAAGGCATCGGCCATGTCGATGCTCTCCCACCAGTCGGGCTGGATCGATCGATAGACGACATAGCGAACCTGCGGCAACGCTCCCACGCGATCCAGGATGTACGCCAGTGGCACGCCGCTCCATTCGGCAACGTAGGTCCATCCCTCTTCGCATCCGATCATGGTGACGTGCGAACTCGCTGGGAAACTCTTGAGCTCTGCCACCGAGAACGAAGTCGGATGCGCAGCCATGCCGTCGACGACCAGGCGCCATTCCGCGAAGCCTCCTGCCTGGAGGCGCTGAAATTCATCCCCGAGTGGAGCAACTTCGTTGGCGAACGGCTTTTCGGAAATCTGGGCGCGCGAGAATTCTCTCGCCATGGCGTGACGATTCAGCAGCCGCTGTGCCGCGTAGGTCAGCGTCTCACCCGGACCATAAATGCCGCCCGAGTCCGGCGGAATCAGTCCATGACGTTGTGCGAGTTTCGCAGCCACAGCCAGCCCGGATAAACCGGCGGCCGTCGCCAGTCCCGTGGTGATGAGATTGCGTCGTGAAATTTTGCTCATAAGTTCACTCCGTTGGTGGAGTAGCGCGACCGGTGATCATGGCGCGCATGCGGGGCCGGAATCCTGCAATAAAGATCATGACAACGTGCACCAGCAGGAACAGCGTCAGCAGAATTGTGACTAAGAAGTGCAGTGAGCGGGCAGTCTGGTGGCCTCCCAAAAGTCTGGCAGCAAGCGGAAATGCCGCTGTGAAGCCAAACGACATCGCCAACCCCGTCCAAATCATGAGTGGGAACAACACAAAGATCACCAGCAAATAGGAAAGCCGCTGCAACACGTTATACGACCAGGCCTCTTCCTTGCCCGGTCGCTCAAAGCGCAAGTGGCGAATCATCGAGATACCAATGGCTTTGACGGAACACTCATTGGGCGCGGGAACGAGGTTACGCCGGAAATGTCCCTTGACGAGCCCAAAGATCAGATAAAGCAAACCTGTCGCGACGGCGAGCCATGCAGCCTGAAAATGCAAATAGCGGCTCCAGCCGTTCTGGTCGGGAAGCACGAATCCGTAACCGGTGGGGACCGTGGCCCGCGACGAGGGCAGGTGCAAGTTGAGCCAGGGGCGCCTGTTTATGTTGCCAGTTTCTCCCCAATAAAACCGGGGATGAGAAAGGACAATTTCGCCTCCGCTGATCAGCAGCGCGACAAACGCCAGCGTGGTGAGCCAATGTGTCAGGCGAACAATGGCAGCGTGCCGCTTCTGCGCCGCAATCACGGGCATGGTAGAAGCAGGAGCGTGATCTCGACCGCTCTCAACCAAGCTCGAACTCGCACTCATAATTGAGTCCCCCGTCCCCAGTGGCATGCATTTTACATCCGGAGGCGACACCGCAGGAATAATTTGCCGCCATGCGTACTGGCTTTCAGGGAAAGAAAAACCCCGCCCAAGCTGAGCTTGGACGGGGCACCCTCACGGTGTTTGCGCCGAAGCGCGTCTTTTGCAGGGCTAGTACATGTCGCCCATGCCGCCGCCGTGACCGCCACCCGGCATCGGAGCTTCCTTCTTTTCAGGAATCTCAGCGACCAGGGCTTCGGTGGTCAGCATCAGGCTGGCGATAGAGCCGGCATTCTGCAGAGCCGTGCGCACCACCTTCGTCGGATCGAGCACGCCGGCCTTGACCAGGTCCTCGTACTCGTTAGAGAAGGCGTTGAATCCGTAATTGGACTCCTTGGACTCGAGCACTTTGCCCAGGATCACCGCGCCTTCTTCGCCGGCGTTCTCGACGATCTGGCGCAGGGGTTCGGTGATGGCGCGTTTCACGATGTTGATGCCGATCTGCTCATCGCCGTCGGCCTTCACCTTGTCGAGCGCTGCGGCGCAACGCGCCAGAGCGACTCCGCCGCCGGGGACAATTCCCTCTTCCACGGCTGCGCGCGTCGCATGCATCGCATCTTCCACGCGGGCTTTCTTTTCCTTCATTTCGGTTTCGGTTGCGGCGCCGACTTTGATGACGGCTACGCCACCGACCAGCTTCGCCAACCGCTCCTGCAGTTTCTCGCGGTCATAGTCGCTGGTGGTCTTCTCGACCTGGCTGCGAATTTCTTTCACGCGGCCCTCGATCTCACTGTGCTTGCCCTTGCCTTCCACCACCGTGGTGTTGTCCTTGTCGATGGTGATCTTCTTGGCTTGGCCGAGGTCCGAGATCTGCACGTTCTCGAGCTTGATGCCGAGATCTTCGGTGATGGCCTTGCCGCCGGTCAGAATCGCGATATCCTGCAGCATCGCTTTGCGGCGATCGCCGAAACCAGGAGCCTTAACGGCTGCGACTTGCAGCGTGCCACGCAGCTTGTTGACCACGAGAGTCGCGAGCGCTTCGCCCTCGACATCTTCCGCGATGATCAACAGCGGCTTGCCACCCTTGGCAATCTGCTCGAGCAGCGGGAGCAGGTCCTTCATTGAGCTGATTTTCTTCTCGTGGATCAGGATGTACGCGTTCTCCAGCGCAGCTTCCATGCGCTCGGGGTCGGTAACGAAGTAAGGTGAGAGATATCCACGATCGAACTGCATGCCTTCGACGACTTCGAGCTGCGTCTCAAGCGTCTTGGACTCTTCAACGGTGATGACGCCGTCTTTGCCGACCTTCTTCATTGCCTCGGCGATGATCTTGCCGATGGTCTCATCGTTGTTCGCGGAAATGGTTCCAACCTGGCTGATCATCTCGCCCTGGACTGGCTTGGAGAGCTTGTCGAGTTCACCCGGCAGGCGGTTGCCTTCCTTGTCGAGCTTGCCGGCGATTACGGTGACGGCTTTCTCGATGCCGCGCTTGAGCGCCATGGGATTGGCACCGGCAGCTACGGTCTTGACGCCTTCGCGATAGATTGCCTGGGCGAGAACGGTGGCGGTGGTGGTGCCGTCGCCGGCGACGTCGCTGGTCTTGCTGGCAACTTCGCGGACCATCTGAGCGCCCATGTTCTCGAGGCCGTCTTTCAATTCGATTTCTTTGGCCACGGTGACGCCGTCTTTGGTGATGGTCGGCGAACCGAATTTCTTTTCAATAACTACGTTGCGGCCCTTGGGGCCGAGTGTGACCTTCACGGCGTCGGCCAGAAGGTTAACGCCTCGGAGGATCGCCTGTCGCGACTCTTCTCCGTGAACGATGTGCTTTGCCATGTTTCAATCTCCTTATGTTTCAGTTGCAGGATTGGCCTGCGGAATTTCTTTACGGCTGTTAGCTATCGGCTCTTGGCTTTTAGCTAAACCGGCAAACTACAGAGATCCTTCGCGCAGAAACACGCGCTCAGGATGACAATGCTCACTTATTTTCTGGAGCCGGCGAGTTCCTTCTTGGCAGGGCTCGTGGTGCCGGTCAGGACACCCAGGACTTCGTCTTCCTTCATGATGATGAACTCTTCACCATCAATCTTGATTTCGGTGCCGGCGTACTTGCCGAACAGGATGCGGTCGCCTTCTTTAACGGCCAGCGGGAAGGTCTTGCCTTCGTCATTGGTGCGGCCTTTGCCGGTGGAAATGACTTCGCCCTCCTGGGGCTTGTCCTTGGCCGAGTCGGGGATGATGATGCCTCCACGGGTCGTGGTAGCTTCTTCCACGCGACGGACCAGGATGCGGTCGTGAAGCGGTGCGAATTTCGCCATAGTTCTGACTCCTTTCAGGTAGTTAGAAGGTTGATGTGCTGCAATTGAAATCTCTGTAACGCTATGATTTAGCGGGACTAGACTCTTGCTGCTAGCAGTTGAGCCCTACGAGTGCTAATTCTAAAGATGTGAGCGGGTGCTTGTCAAGTCGGGGTTGAATGAGGAGAACAGATCCTGAGGGCCTTTTCTCGCCTCAAGACGAGGTCTGGGGTTAAGAAACAAGAATGCCCGGCAGCGACTGCTCGCTTCCGGGCATGTATTTCCCGATTTCGCTTAGAGAGGCCGGACGTTTTCTGCCTGGAATCCCTTGGGTCCTTTGGTGACGTCGAATTCCACCGCTTGACCTTCCTGCAAGCTGCGAAAGCCGCTCGACTGAATGGCTGAGAAGTGCACGAAAACATCGTCACCCGACTGGCGACTGATGAAGCCAAATCCCTTCGCGTCGTTAAACCATTTCACTGTTCCTTGTTCCATTTGTATTACCTTTTTCTATTTTGAAATTTCTGCTGAGAAGAATCCTGCGGGTGAAGAGGTAACGCTGATTGCGGGACCGGCTGTCAACTGCGGTGAATCAAACTTAGCTGATAGGTATTGGATGTCTGACAGCGGGGAGAGGATTCATTTCGACGGCATCTCCTTTGCGTGCCAAGCCCTGCGAAATTTCACAGCAGAGGGCTGAAAAAGAGTTCGCTTGTTATGAAAGTCAAAGACCCCACCCTCTCGCGCAGCGCGAG